>ULXT01059002.1_pt1 | contig 11253 bp, 9 predicted proteins | sample 1961571 | NCBI WGS metagenome assembly ULXT01 (sample SAMEA4835846, study PRJEB28245) | human gut metagenome | biome: gut microbiome; material: fecal sample | place: Denmark | collected 2008
GCATCCAGCTTGCCGTAACGGATATTTTCCATAACCGTAGCCGTGAAAAGATGGGTGTCCTGCAGCACGATTCCGAGAGAGTGGCGCAGGTCATCTTTTTTGATCTTGTTGATATTGATGCCGTCATAGCGGATCTTGCCGTCCTGGATATCGTAGAAACGGTTGATCAGGTTGGTGATGGTCGTCTTTCCGGCGCCGGTGCTGCCGACAAAGGCAATTTTCTGACCCGGCGTAGCGTAGAGATCTACGTTGTGAAGAACGGTCTTCTCTGGAACATAGCCGAAATCGACATCATCAAATACCACGTCGCCCTTTAATTCAATATAATCGATACTGCCGTCTGCCTGATGGGTGTGCTTCCATGCCCACATACCCGTACGCTCTTTGGATTCCACAATCTGTCCGTTCTCCTGTCTGGCGCGGACAAGTGTGACGTAGCCGTCGTCCACTTCCGGCTGCTCATCGAGCAGAGCGAAGATACGCTCTGATCCGGCGAGTGCCATCACGATATTGTTAAGCTGCATGGAGAGCTGGTTGATCGGCTGCCCGAAGCTCTTATTATAGGTAAGAAAACTTGCGAGCTTTCCGAGCGTAAATCCGCCATATCCGCCCAGAGCAAGAATACCGCCGACGATCGCGCAGAGCACGTAGCTGATATTACCGATCTGTGCATTGACCGGCATTAAAATGTTACCGAACTTATTGGCATTGTCTGCACTGTGGAACAGCTGGTCATTGAGCCGGTTGAAATCGGCGATACTTTCCTCTTCATGGGTGAAGACCTTGACCACCTTCTGACCGTTCATCATCTCTTCAATGTAGCCGTTGACCGTCGCAATATCTTTCTGCTGTGCGATAAAGTAGCGGGCACTTAAGGCACCGATCTTCTTTGTGGCAAACAGTGTGACACCGACCATTACAAGTGTGACGAGCGTCAGCGGAATGTTGAGAAGAAGCATACTGATAAAGACGCTCACGATGGAGATGATGCTGTTCAAAAACTGCGGCATACTCTGGCTGATCATCTGGCGCAGGGTATCAATATCGTTGGTATAAGTTGACATAATGTCTCCATGGGAGTGTGTGTCAAAATACCGGATGGGAAGCTCTTCCATGTGGGTGAACATGTCGTCGCGCAGATGCTTTAAAGTACCCTGTGAGACATTGACCATAATTCTTGTGTATATGTAGGCTGCGATAGCGCCGATGCCGTAGAAGACGGCAACGCGTAAAATGGCGTGTGCGAGACCAGAAAAGTCCGGATCGCTCTGCTTCATCAGCGGCAGGATATAGCCGTCGATTAAGGTCTGCATGAACCAGGTTCCCTGCACACTTGCGAGAACCGTGATAAAAATACAGATCACGACAATGACGCAGTGTACGGCATAATTTTTCATAATATAGGAAAGCAGGCGCATAAAAAGCTTTCCCGGATTCTTGACATTCGGTCTGGGACCGTGACCGCCGCGGCCGCCCGGTCCGCCGATCGGCTTTGCATTTTTTTCATTCTGTGGCATCAGGCAGCACCTCCTTCATCAAAATCACCGCCGCCGCCGGTCTGTGACTCGTAGACATCGCGGTAAATGGCATTGGTCTGCAATAATTCTTCGTGTGTGCCGAAACCGTTCAACTCTCCGTTATCCAGCACAATGATGCGGTCTGCATCCTGAACGGAGGAGATCCGCTGTGCGATAATCAGCTTGGTCGTGTTTGGAATCTCCGTGAGAAAAGCGCGACGGATTTTGGCATCGGTAGCGGTGTCCACCGCGCTGGTGCTGTCGTCTAAAATCAGAATCTTCGGCTTCTTTAAGAGCGCGCGGGCAATACACAGACGCTGTTTCTGACCGCCGGAGACGTTGGTTCCGCCCTGCTCGATGTAGGTGTTGTAACCATCCGGAAAACGCTCGATGAATTCGTCGGCACATGCCAGTTCGCACGCGTGACGGCATTCTTCGTCGGTCGCATGTTCATCTCCCCAGCGGAGATTCTCATAGATGGTTCCGGAGAAAAGCACATTGTTCTGCAATACGACAGAGACCTCGTTGCGGAGGGTGTCAAGATCGTAGGAACGGACGTCTTTTCCGCCGACGAGAACACGGCCTTCGGATACATCGTAGAGACGGCTGATGAGGTTGACGAGCGAGGACTTGGAACTTCCGGTTCCGCCGATGATACCGATCGTCTCGCCGGATTTTATGGAGAGGTCAATATCGGAGAGCACTGGCTTTGCGGATGTCCTGCTGTAACGGAAGGTCACATGGTCAAAGGTGATGCTTCCGTCCGGCACGGTCTTATCCGCATTTTCCGGATTGGTGATGTCACTCTTCTCATTTAATACTTCACAGATACGCTCGGCGCTTGCCACACTCATGGCCAGCATGACGAACACCATGGACAGCATCATCAGGCTCATCATGATATTCATACAATAGGTAAGAAGACTCATTAGTTCTCCGGTTGCCAATGTTCCGCCGACAATCATTTTTGCGCCCACCCAGCTGATCGCAAGAATACAGCTGTAAACGGTGATCTGCATGACCGGGTTGTTGAAAGCCAGAATGCTTTCCGCCTTGACAAACATGTTGTAAATATTCTGGCTGGCTTTGCGGAACTTGTTTTTCTCGTAATCTTCACGCACATAAGCCTTGACCACGCGGATGGCGGATACGTTTTCCTGCACGGAGGCATTTAGGTCATCGTACTTTGGAAAAACTTCCATAAAATAGTGATGCGCGCGCACGGTGATGATGGCGAGAATGATGCCCAGAATGATGACGGCAACAAGATAGATGCTCGCCAGTCTCGGGCTGATGAAAAACGCCATGCACATCGCGCAGATCAGACTGATCGGCGCACGCACACACATGCGCAGCAGCATCTGGTAGGCATTCTGCAGGTTGGTCACATCTGTGGTCAGACGGGTGACAAGACCTGCGGTACTGAATTTGTCGATGTTGGAAAACGAAAAACTCTGGATGTTCTCGTACATCGCTTTTCTTAAGTTACGTGCAAAACCTGCGGAGGCTCTTGCACCGTATTTTCCGCCCATGACACCGCAGAAGAGGGAGAAACAGGCGGCGACAACCATCCAGGCACCCATGACGTAGATATGGTGGATGTTGCCCGCTTCCACACCCTGATCGATAATGGAAGCCATCATCAGAGGAATGATTGTTTCCATGAAGACTTCCAGAATCATGAAGACGGGAGTAAGCAGGGAATCTTTTTTGAACTCCCTGATCTGTGCTCCAAGTGTTTTTAACATAATTTCACATCCTTTTTGAATTTTCTGTTGATTTTTAATTGTTAGTGTGCTAACAATAATGTTATACGATAATTAAAAACAGAAGTCAATGATTATTTTAGAAAACAGACAGAAGAGAGGAAGAGATGGAACGAATCAAAAGGTCGGAGACCATCGGATACAAAATACGCCTGCTCCACAACCAGCTCCATAAGAATATGGAAGCAAAACGGGAGGAAAACGAGGACAATCTGACGGGAATGCAGCGCTGGACGCTCGGCTTTTTAAAGGATCACGCAGACCGGGAGGTCTATCAGAGGGACATTGAGGAGGCGTTCTCGGTCTCGAGAGCTACGGCGTCCAATATGCTTGCCGTGATGGAACGAAAGGGGCTGATCGAGCGCGCCCAGGTCTCACACGACGCGCGCTTAAAACGTCTGGTGCTCACAGATAAGGCCGCTGCGCTTTTGGATGGCGCGGAGCGCGATATACGGGAGATGGAAGCGCGCCTGACGGCGGGGCTTTCGGAGGAGGATGTGGAGCACCTGAAGCGCTGCCTGGATCAGATGCTACAAAATCTGGATGTGACAATAGCAGAAGACACAAGATGTTGTTGTAAACCAAAACAATAAAAAGTGACGAAGTTTTGGTGTTAATTTTGTTCAAAAGGTAAAATAACCACAGAATCTAGGAAAACGCATTGACAACAATACTAGATATTGTATAATGAAAAAGCAATTAACAGAAAGGATTCTGAACGGTTATGAAGATTATTAAGAGAAGTGGCAGCGAGGACATTTTTGACATCAGCAAGATCGAGGCTGCAATCCGCAAGGCAAACGACAGCGTCATTGATTATGAAAAGCTTGGAGACGACAAGATTCAGGCGATTCTTTCCAATGTTGAGAAAGCCTGCGAGAATATGAAGCGCTCCCCGAGTGTGGAGGAGATTCAGGATATGGTGGAGAACCAGATCATGAGTCAGAAAGCGTTTAATGTTGCCCGCAACTATATTACTTATCGTTATAAGAGAGAACTGGTGCGCAAGTCCAACTCTACCGATGAGCAGATTTTAAGTCTGCTGGAATGCAATAACGAGGAAGTAAAACAGGAGAACTCCAACAAGAATCCGACTGTAAACAGCGTACAAAGAGATTATATGGCCGGTGAGGTCAGCAAGGATATCACCAGAAGATTCCTGCTTCCGCCGGAGATTGTAGAGGCGCATGAGAAAGGAATCATCCATTTCCATGACGCGGATTATTTTGCACAGCACATGCATAACTGCTGTCTGGTCAATCTGGAGGACATGCTTCAGAACGGTACGGTCATCAGCGAGACGATGATCGATACGCCGAAGAGCTTTTCTACTGCCTGCAATATTGCCACACAGGCAATCGCGCAGATCGCAAGCTCCCAGTACGGCGGACAGAGTATTTCCCTTTCTCATCTGGCTCCGTTTGTGCAGGTGAGCCGTGAGAAGTTCCGCAAGCAGGTGCGCAAGGAGCTTGAGACTGCCGGAATCGAGGCGACGGAAGAGAAAGTCAACCAGATGGCGGAAATGCGGGTCAAAGAGGAGATTAACCGCGGTGTGCAGATGATCCAGTACCAGGTCATCACGCTGATGACGACCAACGGGCAGGCTCCGTTTATCACGGTGTTTATGTATCTGGATGAGGTGCCGGAGGGACAGCTTCGGGACGATCTGGCAGCAGTGATCGAGGAGATGCTTCATCAGAGGATTTTAGGGGTCAAGAATGAGCAGGGCGTTTATATTACGCCGGCGTTCCCGAAACTGATCTATGTGCTTGAGGAGGACAATATCAGGGAGGGGTCCAAATACTGGTACCTGACCAGGCTTGCGGCTGAATGTACCGCAAAGCGCATGGTGCCGGATTATATCTCTGAGAAGATGATGAAAAAGTTAAAAGACGGCGACTGCTATACCTGTATGGGATGCCGTTCTTTCCTGACGGTAGACCGCACGACGGGCAATCTGGCACATGCCAAGAATTATAAAGAAGGAAAGCACAAGTATTACGGACGCTTTAACCAGGGCGTAGTGACATTGAATTTGGTGGATGCGGCATGCTCTTCCGGAGGAGATGAGAAGAAGTTCTGGGAGATCATGGATGAGCGTCTGGAAATGTGCTATCAGGCATTGATGATCCGCCACAACCGCTTAAAGGGAACACCTTCCGACGTGGCGCCGATTCTCTGGCAGAACGGTGCGCTTGCACGTCTGAAGAAAGGCGAGACGATCGATGAACTTCTCTATCACGGTTACTCGACGATTTCTCTCGGCTATGCGGGACTCTGCGAGTGCACACGCTATATGAAGGGCGTATCCCACACGGAGCCGGAAGGCACGGAATTCGCGCTTGCAGTGATGCGTCGTCTGAATGATGCATGCGCCAAGTGGAAGAAGGAGACGGACATTGATTTCAGTCTCTACGGAACCCCGCTTGAGTCGACGACTTACAAGTTTGCAAAATGCTTACAGAAGCGTTTCGGCATTATCCCGGGTGTGACGGACAAGAACTACATCACAAACAGCTATCATGTACATGTGACAGAGCAGATCAACGCGTTCGATAAGTTAAAGTTCGAGTCACAGTTCCAGGAACTGTCCCCGGGCGGAGCAATCAGCTACGTGGAGGTTCCGAATATGCAGAACAATCTGGAAGCGGTACTTTCCGTGATGCAGTACATCTATGAAAATATCATGTATGCGGAACTCAATACAAAGAGTGACTACTGCATGGAGTGCGGATATGCCGGAGAGATCAAGATTGTGACAGACCGGGACGGCAAGCTGGTATGGGAGTGCCCGAACTGCGGCAACCGCGATCAGAACAAGATGAGCGTGGCAAGACGTACCTGCGGCTATATTGGAACGCAGTTCTGGAATCAGGGCAGAACACAGGAGATCAAGGAACGGGTATTACATTTATAAAAACAGGGGGACTGTGGTGTGCACGGGATTGTGCAGCCACAGTCTTTCTTTCCCTGTTGAGGAGAAAAGATATGAATTATTCGGCAATCAAATATTGTGATATTGCAAACGGAACCGGTGTGCGCACCGTTCTCTTTGTGTCGGGCTGCAGAAATCACTGCAAAGACTGTTTTCAGCCGGAGACGTGGGCTTTTGAATACGGGAATCCTTTCACCGGAGAGGTGGAAGATGAGATCATTGCGTCCTTGAAGCCGGATTACATCCGGGGACTGACGCTGCTCGGAGGAGATCCTTTTGAACCGGAGAATCAGAAGGCGCTGCTTCCGTTTATGCGGAGAGTGAAGGCGGAGTGTCCGGGGAAGGATGTGTGGGCCTACACCGGCTATGTGTTAGACCGGGATCTTGTGCCGGGCGGAAAATGCTGTACCGCAGATACCGCGGAGCTGCTTCACATGATCGATGTGCTGGTGGACGGACCGTTTGTGACGGAGCTTCATGATATATCCCTGCTGTTTAAGGGGTCTTCCAACCAGCGGGTGATCGACTGTGCAGAGTATTGCCGGTCGGGAGAGATCCGGGAGCTGATGTAGAAGAGGGAAGGATTTTGCATCTTCCTGCGGTTTGTGTTACAATAAACGCGGTATTGCAGGATCAACAAGGGAGAATTAGATATGAAAATAACATGGAAGGCATTGCTGGCGTTGTTTTTTTACACGCTGGGGGTTGTTGGCTGGTTCTATGTAGGAGGATGGATGATCTTAAGAGGACCGGTCAGAGGAGTGATTCTGGCGCATATGGCAGGAGATTTGTCTCTGATCAAGCTGGCGGTCGCACTGGTGCAGGGGTTTGTGTATCTCTCACTGGCGGGAGGCGTCTGGTGTATCGGCTATATGTTGAGCGATCATTTCCGGAAAGATGAGTAGGATTACAAAAAGGTGCGGCGGATGACGCACCTTTTTGCACCGTAAATGGATATAAAATGGCGCAGGAAGAGGCGCAGACAGGAGCAAACGATGATATTAAAAGTACCGTCTTACTATGAAAAGTTTCACTGTATTGCAGATCAGTGCAAGGATAATTGCTGCTATGGCTGGGAGATCGACATCGATGAGGGTACGATGGATTACTACCGCAGTCTGGGCGGAGAGCTGGGAAAAGAGATTACCTCGCATATCAGGGAGGGTGAGGAGAACACCATGATTATGCGCGAGGACGGGTACTGCCCGTTTTTAAATGAAAAAAAGCTCTGCGACATCTGCATTAAGATGGGCGAGGAAGCACTGAGCGAGATCTGCACCGAGTTCCCACGCTTTACCATGGAGTATGAGGACGTCCGGGAGAAGATCTTAAGTCTGGCATGTGAGGAGGTCGGAAACATTATGTTTTCCACCGACGAGAAGATCACCTGGCAGGAGCATGAGATGCCGGATTTCTGCGGGACCGGGGACGACGCCGAGGCAGCTTATGATGCCGACGGGGCATTGTACGGTAATGATGAGGCAGCGTGTGAGGATGATACCTCCGACGGTGAGGGGTATGACGACGATGAGGAAGTGTCTGTGGATGCCGATCAGCTGAATGCCGTTTCTAAGGCGGCGGTGGCATTGCTTCAGAACCGGGAGAAGCCGGTGGCAGAGCGCGCGGCGGAGTATCTTCTATATTGTAAGAGGATGCAGCAGGAACTTTACGGATACCACACAGGCGGGGAAGTAAGCGGGCAGGAGCAAGAGCAGCGTGAGAGCCGGCTGATTGCCGAGTGCAGGGAGAAAGAGGTAACGCCTGGGGAGGCGTATGCGGCGTTTCTTGCACGCATGGAGCGCTACGAACAGCTGGAAGTGCTCGACCAGAACTGGGAGGAAGAAAAGAAACGTCTTCGTGCAGCATTCCATGAGGACAATTATCTGGAATGTATCAGGAACTTTCACGCAGCGCAGCAGGGAAGGGAATATGAGTATGAGCATCTGCTGGTCTACTTTACATTCCGGTATTTTATGAGATCGTATTATGATGACAACATTTTAAATAAGGCACAGTTTGCGGTGGCGGGTATTCTGATGATCCGCGATATGGATGCACTGCGTTTTCTGGAGAACGGAGGAACATTCTCCGTGGAAGACCGGGTGGCAGTGGCAAAGCTGTATTCAAAGGAAGTAGAACATTCCGAGGAAAATATGGAATTCCTGGAGGAGGATTTCCAGTTTGAGGATATTTTTGCACCGGAACAGATGATACGGCAGCTTTTCTTTGCTTCATAGGGAAGACGGAGAACATCAATGGAGCGATTCCGACCCACCCAAGGCAGGAAGCACTTTATATTTCATAAGCGTACGATCACAGGGAAAGTGGCATAGAATAGAAGGCAGGAAATCTGCCAGGATGGAGGAAAGAACATGAAAGTAATATTGGTAAACGGAAGTCCGAGGGAAAAGGGATGTACTTATACAGCGCTCTGCGAGGTGGCAGGGGCTCTCGAGAAGAACGGCATTGAGACCGAGATTTTTCAGGTGGGTGCAAAGCCGATCGCCGGCTGCATCGGCTGCAATGTCTGTCTTAAGAACGGACGCTGCTTTGTGGACGATCCGGTCAATGAATTTGTTGAGAAAGCAAAAACGGCGGACGGTTTGGTGTTCGGCTCGCCGGTGCATTATGCGGCGGCATCCGGTGCCATCACCTCGTTTCTCGACCGCGCATTCTACGGAAAGGGAAATGTGTTTGCCGGAAAGCCGGGGGCAGCAGTGGTGAGCTGCAGACGCGGCGGCGCGGCATCCGCGTTTGATCAGCTGAACAAATATTTCACGATCAATTCCATGCCGGTGGTTTCCTCCCAGTACTGGAACCAGGTACACGGAAATACGCCGGACGAGGTACGGCAGGACGCAGAGGGACTGCAGACCATGCGCACGCTGGGCAGCAATATGGCATGGCTGCTCAAATGTATTCAGGCAGGAGCGGCAGCGGGAATCACATTCCCGGAGCGGGAACCTGCAATGAAAACAAATTTTATTCGGTAAAAGTTCAGTGGAAATTAAGAGAAATTAAGACAAATTTAAAACACAGAAATTCTCATCTGATGTAAGATAAAAAAGAAGGGAAAAGCCTTCTAGTAACGACCTGTGATAAAGTGCAGGAAAGATACCGGCTTTTTCCCAGCAGCCTTGGCAGCAGTGAGATATTCTTCATAAAAGAGAACTGCTTCGCTGTAAGTCATAGTTGGATCTATGGTATATTTCATCGTGATACGCCTCCTTTCTTTTTCCTTGACAGAGTATAGCACTTGTTTTAGAAGAAAGCAACAAAAAGATAGTAAAAATTTTGTAAAAAATCACGAAAATAATTGTGCATAATGAAAAAAGAGGCGCGCGTGGAACCGCAGAGAGAGCACGACAGAATGAACGGACAGATGGGAAGATGGAGCAATGCGAGAGGAACAGGAAGAGAAATACAGGCGAGAAGAACGGCGTAGGTATGAGGAGAAAAGGCGTAGACGGCGCAAAAGGCTTCGGAGAAGACGCCGGCTGCGCATAGTGCTTTTGATCGGCATTCCGCTGCTTTTGGTGCTGGCGGTCTGGTTTGGCACACGACAGATCAAAAAGCTTCTATATGAAGAAAAGCCGGTGATGGCGTACGAGGTAAAGTATGTGGCACAGGCGCCGGACTATCAGGTAGAACTGCTGGATTACAACGAATATTCGCGGCCGGGAACGGCGCTTTCCCAGGTGAACGGCATCGTGATCCACTATACTGCGAATCCGGGCACGACAGCGGAGCAGAACCGCAGCTATTTTGAGAATCTGAAAGACACAGGGGAGACGTATGCCAGCAGTCATTTCGTCATCGGCATGGACGGGGAGATTGTGCAGTGCATTCCGTGCAACGAGATTGCCTACGCGTCGAATGACCGGAATGAAGACACGATAGCCATCGAGTGCTGTATTCCGGATGAGACGGGAGAGTTTACCGATGCGACCTACCAGTCGCTGATAGAGCTTACCGCCTGGCTGATGGGACGCTATGACCTGACTACGGATGATGTGATCCGCCATTATGATGTGACGGGGAAAATGTGCCCGAAATACTATGTGGAGCATGAGGATGCGTGGCTTGTGTTCAAGCAGGACCTGCTGACCTACATTGATGTGAATGGTATTGCCAAAAATGAGGAAATATCGTAGAATACCTAGTATCAAGGGTAGTAGGTATACGGTATGATTCACGAATATTATAAAGAATTACAGAACAATCAGAATATAAGAGAGAACTTGAGTCTGCTGCGAAGCGAGTGCAAGGACCCACAGGCAAGGGAAACCCTGCTGTCTCTGGTGGGAGACGGGGCACTGCTCACAGGACTGCTGGAGAGCGATGAGCCGAAGGTGCGCAAAAATGCGGCGCTTCTGCTTGGAAGTCTCGGGCTTTTACAGACGGCAGGTTCTCTTTTTCATGCATACGAGAGAGAGCAGACGCTGTTCGTAAGGAGCGCGTATCTCACGGCTTTGTCAGGGATGGAGGTATCCCCGTATCTGGAAGCGTTAAAAGAACACAGGGATGCACTTTTGGCGCGGGAGATTCCCGAGAATGAGAAAAAGCATGTGAATGAGGAACTGCGAGAACTGGAACGTATCATTACGGCGGCGGAGGGAATTACCCGTCACACGTTTGTGGGATTCACAGAGCCGCAGGATTTTCTGCTCGCGACAAACCGGGAGCAGCGCGGCGTGACGCTTGAGGAGGTAAAAGCGGTGTCCGCATCGGTCAGACGCAGTGAGAAACTGCACCCGCTCGGTGTGCTGGTTCATGCGAAGGACGTCCGCCCGTTTGCGTCGATAAGGACTTACCGCGAGTTATTGTTTCCGGTGCGCACGGCGCAGCCGGTGCCGGAAGATGCCTTAGGAGCCGCGGAGGCGGTCTGGGATTCCAATCTGCGGGAGCTCCTTACACAGGCGCACCGGGAGACGACGCCGTTTTATTTCAGACTGGAAATAAAGAGCCACATGCCGTTAGACAAAAAGAGCACGTTTGCCAGACGGTTTTCCGCGGAGCTGGAGCGGCTGTCCGG
>ULXT01057666.1_pt1 | contig 11234 bp, 2 predicted proteins | sample 1961571 | NCBI WGS metagenome assembly ULXT01 (sample SAMEA4835846, study PRJEB28245) | human gut metagenome | biome: gut microbiome; material: fecal sample | place: Denmark | collected 2008
AGTAAAAACGCATCTGATACACAAAAAAGAACACCGGTCGCCCGGTGTTCTCTTTTTTTTACTGTCAGCTTATTTGGCTGTATTCACATTTGCATAAGTATAAGCGCTTGTATTTGCACCCTTATAAGACGCAATCCTTACCTTATACACGCTTCCGGCCCTGAGTCCGCCAATAGTGACAGTAGCATTCGCACTGCCCTTTAACGTCTTTTTGACCCACTTGCCGCCTTTGTAAATTTCAACCTTATATCCGTCTGCACTGGCGTTTTTACCCCACTTAACGGTTATCGAGTTGCTTTTTGCCGATACAACCTTGATATCGGTTACCGGTGAAAGCACTGCAGTAACCGTAGTATAGCTGTAATCACCGTACAGATTGCCCTTATACGCTCTTACCCTTACTTTATATGTGCTGTAAGGTGTAAGTCCGCCAAGCACAGCCATTGCTGTCTTATTATCGGTTATGGTCTTTTCGAGCCACTTACCGCCGATATAGTATCCTACATTATATCCGTCAGCGTTTGCATCCGCATTCCATATAACAACCGCCTTTGAGTCAACCGCACTCTTTACCTTAAGACCGCTGACCTTTGTCGGAGCGGTAGTGATATAAATATCGTCGAATGTACTCTGAAGCTCACCCTTATAAGCCTTTATTCTGACCTTGTAGGTTTTGTAGCCCTTAAGAGAGCCTATTGTAACGGTAGTTTTGTTATTGCCGGTCAGCGTCTTTTCATTCCACTTACCGTCTGCATAGTACTGAACGGTATAGCCGTCCGCACTTTCATTCTTATCCCATGTAAGCGTAAACGAAGAAGATGTTACTGTCTGCGTAATACCCGTAACTTTTGACGGGAGCGTATCGATATAGCCGTATGTATACGGGCTGTAAAGGTCGCCCTTATATGCGCTTACCCTTACTTTATATCGTGTTCCTGCACAAAGTCCGTCTATAACCGCCGCTATATTATTGTTGCCGGTAACAGTCTTTGCAGACCACTGATTATCAATGTACCACTCTACCTTGTAGCCGTCCGCTCTGGTGTTTCTGTTCCAGCTTATTCTTACCGTTTCATCGGTAGCCTTCACCGTATTTATATTCCATACGGGAGAAGGAATGGTATCAACATAGAAACATCTGAACTTGCCGGTGAAGCTTCCTGCATAAGCCGCTATCCTTACCTTATATTTAAGGCCTGCAGAAAGACCGCTCAGCTTTGCCGCTACTCTGTCGCCGTCCGTGCTGAAGCCGATCTGTTTCCACTGATTGCCGACATAGCATTCGACATAATATCCGTCAACACCGCTTATATTCTTCCAGCTTATATCGACTTCATTGTATGTCGTCTTTTCAACCGCTATTTCTTCCACGTCGGGAATAGGCTTTACGGGAACAAAGTTTCCGTTATACTTATGCTTACATCTTGTGCATTCAAATACAGTATAGCCTTCGCTTGTATAAGTCGGAGCAACAACCGTTTCAATGTACTTGTGACCGAGAGGTTCGCCATACTCCGCACCGCATATTTCACACTTTGCCTTTTCGGTGCAGGTAGCCTCTCCTCCGGAATGCTCACATTCGGTTATCGTAGCCGTTACAATGTCCGACTTCATCGAAACTCCAGCCGTTGTAGCATTGCTGTAGGTAAGACGGCAGTAGTACCTGCCCGTTGTGAGATTTTCGAGCGACAGCTTTCTGTCTGTAGCGCCCTCTATCTCTGTTTCGTTGCCGTTTTCATCAATGCCGATCCACTGATAAGCAACATCTGCGTTGACCTCGCCTGAATACCACGGCACTGCACTTATTTGAAGTGACGGTATGTCGCCGGGATAATAGCCGTTGGTGTAATATACATTATTCCTCGGCTGAATTATCTGCATCGGACACACCCGTACCGTAAGACCGCTTGTCGATGATGCCGTTGCCTTATTAAGACTGTATATATCTATCCACTCTTTTGTTCCTCTGTCCTGTACCCAGAAGCCGTGATCGATATAATCGGCTATCACCTTATCACTGACCGTAGTTACGATTTCGGCAAACCCACCTGACGAAATGGATACATTACCGCCGTGTATAGTAAGGCAATTTATATTGTTTGCGGCCATTGTAACATTTCCGCCGTTTATGGTCACATTGCTGCCTGTTGCAAGCCCGTCAAATGTGACATCACCGCCCCGCACTATGAATGCGTCTTGATTCTCAAACGCTGTCACCGCACAACGTCCCGTAACCGTCAGCTTTGCCTTGCCGTTTATGATGATCGGACGTGAGAACGCTGTACGAACTGCGTACTTGAGCGTGAAGTTACCTTCGGTTATGACTAACTGACCGCCGTATCCGTTCTTGTTATAAAGCGGATATAAGGTACAGCCCTCGTTTTCGCTCTTCTGAGCGTCTTTCGCAGCCTCGTCAAGATCGTTATAATATCTGACATCGTCGCCCTTTGTTATCTTTGCATTGAACTTGCTCTCGCATATCTCGCAATATGTCGGCGTAGTAATATTACCTGCGGTTTCCTTGTCCGCTGTAGGATCGACCACCTGAGAATGATCACAGTCAACAAGGTCTATGCTTACAGTGTTCGACTTTATTTCATAGCCGTCACCGGTAGTAACTACGTAGTATATCTCAGCAACATCGCTGTCGCCCGCCTTATCAATTATTTCGTCTGCCGACAATTTAGCGTCAGTTACAAGTGCGCTTAAGCTGCTATAAATTATATCTCCGCTTACATAGGAGTTTATACCGTATCTCTTACTTACATACGAGTCGTTCAGGTTCGAGCCGTTAGCAAGAGTAAGGTTGAACTTCAGCGTGGGGTTTGCGTTGCTGTTGCGATACAGCTTGTTTATTTCTGTGCTAAGCGTTGCTTTTACTATCGGCGCTTCTTCTACATTCACCGGTTTATTGTCGTTATTCACACTGCTATAAACGCTCTCTGCACGTTCTGCAATTGAAAGCCATGCACCGCCGTCCTTTTTATATGCATAACCGTCAGCCAGAACAGATTCAAGACTGCCGTTTGCTATCTCGATGTTGTAGAATTTACCGCCGCTGATTTTTGCTTTAGCGTTACCTATAATGGTCAGAGCGTCTATAACGCCGCCGCCTATTTCTGCGTTGCCTCCTTTTTTAACTGACACAGAATTGAAGTATCCACCGCCGTTAATGACTAATTTTGAGTTTTCATTAACGTAAATAGGTGTATCCATATCGCCATCGCCGTTTACAGTAAGCGTACCACCGTCAGATACCGATATACGCGCTATGCCATAACGACCACCCAGTGTTTTACCGTTCAGTTCAAGCGTTACATTGCCCATAACGGTAATCTCCTGTGTACGTTCGCTGTCTGTAATATCCTTATACAGCGTTACTGTAGCCGTACCTATCTCATTAGCCTTGTCAAAAGCGTCGCATATATCGCTGAACAGTTCTGTCTTTGCACTTCCGTCAACCGTATAGCTTACGCTTGCGGCAAACTCAGAGTTACAGTATTTGCATACGCCGTCATTAAAGGCATAACTGCCGTCCTCATTCTTATGCTCGCACTTGACAAACCGATAGTCTTTGTCATCATCAACGCCCAAGGTGTTTTGTTCGGAAACAATGCTGTATAATAATTCATTAGTAGCTATTATCTCATCAGTCTCCTGCGAGTATTCAACGCTTATTAAGCGAGTGCCGCTTGCCAGTATATCCTTAAACGTATACTGTCCGAGTTTGATCTCACCGTAAATACCGCCGCCTATAGTCACCTTTGCGTCCGTTGCAGTGTCTGATATAGTAAATTTATTAGCACCGAAGTTTTCACTTACGCCGTCACTGATATTTAAAGTACCGCCAAATACACTAATACCGTTAATGCAAACGGAGGTCGAGCCTTCAGGGTATGTAAGAGAACCGCTATATAAACCTACAAAGCAATTAAAAGCGCAGTTCTCAACAGTAATTTCTGCACCCTTAATATTGATCTTCCGTGTATAAGCGTTGATATAATTGTCGTCGATCGCGGTAATAGTAAACTGACCGCTTGACAATGTAATATCGTTCTCAAGTCCACCGGTTGTTACAAGAGTGAAAACACAGCCCTTGTTTTCAGCCTTATCCGCATACCGTAAGCCCTCGGTTATGTCGTCGAAATACTTTACCTTTCCGTCGGCAGTAGTTACCTTTGCGTAAATTTTCGCACCGCACTCACTGCACACCTTGTTGGCGCTGTCTTCATCTACCTGACCCTCGCCGTCATGCAGACACTTATATCCGCAAGCGCAGTTGCCGTGATCATCGTATGTATGCTTCGGGTGAGCCGTAACAAATATATTATCGCCTGCTTTGTATATTTGTTGTACGCTTGCATTCAGTATTTCTCCGCTTTCACTTGCAAGCGCCTTACCGCTACCCAGTATTTCAATTACACTTCTTCCCTGAACATAAATGCTCTTGAATACTCCGGCATTGATCAAAGCGTCGCCGTCTTCAAATGTTGCAAAAGTATCGAATTCAATATCTCCGTTTACAGTTACCATTCCATAGGAATAAACGCCGGTGGCGTTTATAATTGCACGGCTGCTTCCGCTGTTTTCAAAGGTTACATTTCCGTAAACCGCTACTGCGCTTATTTCCTCGGTACCGACCGAAACATTCAGCGTATGACCGTTCATGTCGATCGTTTTATTGCCGTTTATTATTATGCCCTTAACAATACAATCTACATCGCCTGTCAGCTTTAATACGCCGTCTGCCTCATTTTCCGCTATATTTTTAAACTGTGTTGCGCTTTCAATAAATGTATAAGTTTCAGAGCTTTGTGTTGTCTCGGTAAATATAGCAAGCGCACAAACGCCGCACGGACACTTGCCCGTTTCCACGTTGTATCTATGCTCATGCGCTACAACTGTGACATTTTTAAGTCCGTCGCCGATCGTCTTCGCACTGCCGTCAACTATACTTTCGGGGAGATGTGTGACACTGTTTAAGGTCGCAAATGCATAGCCCTTTGCAAGCAGATCGTTTACAGGTGTGCTGTTGCTTTCCTCGCCGCAGATGGTGTTGTACCTTCCGCCGTATAAAGCTACACCGCTTGCGTGTGCAATATAAACATTCTCAAATATGCCGCCGTATATTTCGACACACTTAGCACTGTTAATGACTAAATTGAGTACATCTGCGGCTGAACTGCCGCCGTCTGCAGTACCGTTTATAAGCGTACCGCCGTTTACACTAAAAGGTGCGTCTATGCATCCGTAGTAGGTGCTTTTCCTGCTGTCCTTAAGGTACAGCACACCACCGTTATTTACACTTATATCTGCCTCTCCGCCGAGTGAACATCCGTTCACATCGACAGTAACCGTTGCATTGGTGATTGTTGCGGACGTCGAAAGCGAGCAATCCTTATACAATGTCAGCGTACAGCCGCTGTTTTCCTCCGATAATGCCGCAGTAAAAGCGTCGTCTATATTATCGAAATACTTCGCTGTTCCCACGCCCGAAATGCCCGCAGTAAACTGATATTTGCAGATAGAGCATACACCCGTTTTGCTGTCAACATCGCTGTGGGGGCATACATATCCGCAGACGCACTTGCCCGTTGCTTTGTCGTAGCTGTGTTCGTAATGATCTACAACAGTAAACGAATCGTGTATAATCTTTGATGTAAACTTTTCATAAATATCAACATACTCACCGCTGTTGTCATATTGCAGTGCCTTACCTTCTCCAAGCAGAGAATAAAGCAGCAGGTTGCCGGAGCCGGAGTTGCGGTCGAGTTCATACATCAACGTACCTATTCTCATTCCCGTAGCAAGCCTTACAGATGTTGTTGTTCTTCCGTAAAGCTTTAAAGATTCCTTCACGACCAAAGTATTTACAGTTACATTTGCACCGTAGCTTACTTCGAACCGCGCACCTGCCTCAACAAAAATTGTTTCGAAGTTTATATTTGCGTCGCTATCAATTTTAAATGTTCTACCTCCGCAAACATCCACTTGACTAATATAGCTGTCCTCTGAGCCGGTCAATGTAAGATTACCGGCACCATTGTCGTTGTTGACCTTGAGTTCGATATAATACAGCTTATGACCGTTAAGGTCAACAGTAACAGTATGATTTACATTTATAGTTGTTCTATCATCGATATTCTTATAAATCTTTACATAGTTTTCGCTGTCTTCTGAAGTCTTGCTAAGGCAATCGCTCAGTGAATCAAAGCCGGTTACCTTGTCGCCTACAGTCAGCGTAGCAACGAACTCATACTGACAGGTTTTGCACATACCCGTTTTGCTGTCAACATCCGTATGACCGCACCGCTTACCGCAAATCGTACACTTACCCGTTGTGCTGTCGTAACTGTGACCTTCATGTGGTATTACAAAAACAGTTGTTGCAAAACCGTCTTTCAACAGTGTTTTTGAGCCGTCTATCGGCCCACCGGAACGCCACATAAACATACGGTTCTCAGCCAATAAAGTCAGTATTTCTGCGTTTGCTCTGTCCCCGCCGCCGTTATAGCATATTTTTCTGAAAGCTCCGCCGTGAAGAATTACGTCACTGCTTGCATCGTTTATATTGAGTGTTATGTCGATTGAATAATAGCAGTCAAATGTACCTGCACCTACCGACACAGTTCCCATAGCGCCGCAGTTTTCGTCAAATGTCAGCTTACCGCCGTTCGCTACATTGAAATCGCCATAAATACTATTATTTTTTCCCGATCCCGTAACGGTTATATCTCCCGAAACAGTTAACGTACCTACATTGGCTTTCTCAGCGATCCACAGCGTGAACTTACGGCTGAGTGTTGTATAGCTGCCTGCATAATTCTTGTATACTTTTAATGTACAGCCGGTGTTTGCGTCACTGTCAGCCGCTTCAAAAGCCGCTCCCATCTCATTTTCTTCATAAACGGAAGCTACAGCCCCATCCTTTACGATAACAGCCGCATACTGATATTCACACTCGTTACACTTACCCGTTTCGCTGTTAACATCGCTGTGAGGGCAAACATATCCGCAGCCGCACTCGCCGTCAACATAGGTATGGCTGTGGTCTTTGACTGTCAGCGTTTCACTGCTTGATATTTCCTTAACGCTTGCGTTGAAAAGAGTTCCGTCAGCCTTGAAGAAAGCCTTACCCTCGCCGAGCATATCGTATAATGTCTTGCTGTCCCTGGCGTAAAGTCCGGCTGGATATGCACCGGCTTTCAATATAACCGTACTCGAATCATATACATAGATCGAAGTGTCTAAAACTACATCGCCGTCTATTATAAGCGTACCGCCGGCGTATGAAGCGTCGTTTGTCGGATATACATTACAACCGAGCATAACCGGATTGCCGCTGTTTTTGATCGTAAGCTTTCCGCTTTTGCAAGGAGTAATACTCCGGATTTTAAATTGGCGTCCGTTTAAGTCAATTGTAAGTTCTCCGTATAAGTCATACTGAGCGCTTGGTTTAGAATAATCCTTAAACAGCTTTATCGTACCGCTTCCGTTGTATTCATTCAGTAAAGAGTCAAGCTCATCGGTATCTACATACTTTAAGCTTCCGTTCTTGTCTGTATAGAGTGCGACAGACACAACTGCACCGCAGATTGAGCAGATGCCGGTGTCCGTGTTTATATCACCGCCATGCTCGCAGGGCTTTCCGCACTCCTCGCACTTGCCTGTTCCACTGCCGTATTTGTGGTCAGCGTCAGTATGCTCAACAACAGTAAGCGCAACGGAATAACCCATACTTCCATATTCTTTATAAAGATCAAGATAATTGCCGTTATCTTCACGTCGCAGTGCCTGCCGGGTAACATCAAGAAGATTGCCTAATTTCAGAGCGCCGGAATTGTTTTGGCGATGATATGTCAGCCCACCTAACTTCATTCCCGTAGCGAGCTTTACAGATGTCGTTGTAGTTCCGTCATCATTCACGGATGCTATCACAGTCAACTGCTCTGTAGTTACTTTTGCGCCATCGTTTACAGCAAGCCGTGCACTGTCCTCAACAAAAATTGTATCAAATTCTACATTTGCAACGCTGTCAATTATGAATGATCCGCCTTTGCGAACATACACCTGCGTAACATAACTGCCCGCTGTGCCGGTTAATGTAAGCGTGACGTCTTTGTTGACCCCAAGTTTGTTGACCCCAAGCTTGATATTGTTCAGCTTGTGACCGTTAAGGTCGATCATAACATTGTGTTTTACATCTATAGTATCTAAAGTTGCAGTTGCCGATGTATCGCCGATATCCTGATAGATCTTAACATAGTTTCCGGTATCGGCAGTAATGCTGTCAAGGCAGTCTGCGAGCGTGTCATAGCCTGTCGGCGCATTGCCGTCTGTGCTGATTGTAGCAACAAACTGATGCGCACACTCGTTACACTTACCCGTGTCAATATCAATATTGCTGTGATCACATAACGCTCCGCAGTTTGTGCATTTACCGTCGGAATAACCGTTTTCATGTGCACATTCTTTATATGTAAATGTAAATTTTTCTGTAACAGTTTCTGTGCTGTCACCGTCTGAATAGGTTATATCGCAATACAGAACATAATTTCCGGCAGGAATATTATCCGCAAGCTTGAATTCGCCGTTGCTTCCGGATACTGCCGCACCGAGCTCATCTGCACTGTATGCACTGTTCGTACTGTACCAGTTATAGCTTATGCTTTCACTGTCAACCGTATAGGTGCTTACAAGCTTGTAATTGTCCTTCTCTTCCTGCGAAGTGTTTGTATAGAAAACCGTTCTGTTTGTGTTGTCACCCTGTGTAACCTTGTTGAAACGGTTTGCATTCGACTTTACCTGAACGGTATTGGATACAATATCTCCGCACTTTATTGTAAGAGTATTATCAGTGTCGTATGTAACCGAAAACTCGGTATCGCAGACCATGCACACCCAGCCGTAATCGGTCTTGATTATGCTTGCTAATAAATCGGGTTCATCGCCGCCGAAATAGCCTCTTGCGTCTGCAAACTCTTCATCGCTCATATTCTTCAGAGTAATATCAAAGTAAACCGTACCCTTGAGCTTGATATCAGTCATGTCTATGTCTTCAATTATTTTATACTCTTCCGTCTTGAATATTCCGATTTGGTTTCCGAGTATTATACGGGGAGAAGTATCAGGCTTTATAACTACCGTCTTAGCGTCTGCTCCGCCAATCTCATAATAGCCGTCCTTAAGCTCGACCTCGCCTGTCACAGCACTTTCCTCAGCCTTGAAATCGGCAGAACCCCTTACTATTAATTCATCCATGTCTATTGCCGGTAAAGTTTGACCGATAGCGTATGAACCGCCCGTAGTATATACCGAGCCTGTACCGCTCATTATAAGGTTTACTTTGTAATTGCCATACTTAGCACCGTAAGCAGTGACCTTACCGCCGCTTATTTCGGCATCCATTCCGTCGCCGTTGTTTCCGCTGTAGTATATTCCGACTCTTGCTTTGTTACTTTCAGGCACAGTAATACTGCCGTTTCCGCTGACGGAAATTTTGTCACCGAAATTACTGGTAAGCAATATTGCACTGTTTAACGTAGATTCATTAGCACAACCTACTGCAGTAAGACTGCCGTTGCCGTCAACAGTAATGCCACGGCTGACATTGACAGCCACACCCTCAAAAGATGCAGTTGTCGCATTTGCGTTCAGCACACCGTCATTATGTATTTCAAGCGAATTTGTCTTTACAGTACCTGTTGCGTTTACTGTACCGCCGTTCAGGATTATTGATCCGCCGAGAGAGCGTGCCATACTGTCTGTAGAGCGGTTCTCTGCATTCAGCACACCGTCGCCGCTGATCGTCATTGTACCGTCACAGTTAGTAGTATCCGTATTTACGGCACTGAGAACGTATGTATCGCTGTCGCCGGTGTTCGTCTGTACGATAGTATTGTTACCGTTCAGCACTATTTTCGTACCGTCGGGGACTGTTACGACGCTCATCATATTCTCTTCTGTTGTCGCCTGAATGTTCACTCCGTCAAGCGTCAGCGTCTTTGTGTCATAATCCCAGCTCCAGCCGACACCGTTTTCGTCCGCTGTCTTTTCTCTGAAATCAAGCGGTGTCGTGATGACATTGCTCTCGCCGTCATGCGTATGCGCCTCGCCCTCGGCAAATGCCGATAACGGTACAGCCGTCAGCGTCATTGCCGCAGACAGCACCGCACTTATGAGCCGTACAAATTTTTTCTTCATGTTTTTCCTCCTGTAGATTTACCCGTGCTTACGCCATGCACCTGCACTTATGCAGTGCCTCCTTGAGCTTTTCAAGCGGTATCGGCTTCTTGTGAAAATAGGTACAGCCAAGCCTGTATGACTGCGCCCCGAATCCCTCATCGTCCGACAGCCATATTACAGGCGTGTCCCTGTCGGCATTCTTCGCCGCAATAACGCCCTCCATACCGTCCGCTCCGTCGGCAAGCACGATTATAAGGTCAGCCGTCTTACACTCCGTCGCAAAGCTCTCATACCTCTGACATACCCTGTAGGCAATTCTTCGATATGCCGCCGTTGCGATCTGTGTTATTTTCGCTTTCAGTATCTCCGCCTCGTTTGCGGTATCGTAAACGCAGATGAGCATACCTCTCCCCCTTATAATTTTATAATTATATCATAACTCATTTGCTTTTAATTTTCAACTTTTTGGCACGAACGGTTGTTATAACGGCGCAAACGGTCATAAATGCGGCCATAATACAAAAAAACGGCGCCCTACAGCCACCGTTCAAGTGAAATATTTTGCCAAGCACTGCCTAAAACATTTTCCGCACCGACAAGGAGTTAATATTTTCGTGACTTTATCTGTACAACAGCACTGACACCAACCCTCCCAAAACCGCACTATCCCTTGCCCCGCGCCATATCCTTGCCTCCCTTGTCAAAGGTGAGGTGCTGTCACCCGAAAAAATTCGGGCGACTACCGGAGGGATTGCTCCCTATCCGCACCAACCCTCCCAAAACCGCACTATCCCTTGCCCCACACCATGTCCTTGCCTCCCTTGTCAAAGGGAGGTGGCTTGACGGCAAGGCACAAGCCTAAATTTTACAGCGTTTTTTGGGGATATATCCGACTTTTATAATTACTAAGTCGGTCTGCCGTCAAGACGGAGGGATTGCTTTACACCCACCAACCTTTTCATCCCCACAACCATTGCAAAACCGCACTATCCCTCAAAAAGCACTATATCCTTGCCTCCCCTCGAAAAAGGGGAGGTGGCACGGCTGTA
>ULXT01034272.1_pt1 | contig 11189 bp, 8 predicted proteins | sample 1961571 | NCBI WGS metagenome assembly ULXT01 (sample SAMEA4835846, study PRJEB28245) | human gut metagenome | biome: gut microbiome; material: fecal sample | place: Denmark | collected 2008
AAAGACAATGTGCTACAGAATATATTTCCGGACAAGAAATATGAGGATAAATTAAATCGGGTAAAAAACTACAATACCACAATCAGGAATATCAAAAGCGAAGCCGAACAGCGTTCAAAACCATCGGTTTTTTCTAAGGAAAACAGCTTTACACAGCTTAGCTTCAAGGATATTTTCACAGCATACAACAATGTAATTGAAAATAAACCGTCCTTTTATCCCGACTACGGAACAGAACGCTATATAAACAGCGCAGATACCGATTTAATGATGCTTGTTTTTGTGCTTATGCTGACGGTTATTGTATGCTGTCGCGACAAAATGACAGGCATGGCGGCGGTTATAAGACAAACTCCCAAAGGGCGTATTCACAGTGCAGGAGCAAAGCTGATAGCCTGCTTTTTGCTTACCGTTACTTCGGCTGTGTTGTTATACGGTATGGTATTGCTTACAGGTACTATTCGCTTCGGGCTTGGCGATTTATCAAGATGTATTCAGTCAATCCCGCAGTTTACGCTATGCAATATAAATATGACCGTGGGAGAGTATCTTGTTATCCACTTTTTATTCAAAACATCAGCCTTTTTTATAGTCGTTGTTGTAATGATGATTATATGTACTTTCCTTAAAAATGTTGCGGCGGCGTTTGCTGTTATCTCTGTTTGTAGTGGTGTTTCGATATGGCTTTATACTTCTATAAGTGATATATCGGCATACAACATATTAAAATACATAAATTTCTGCTGTTTTATAAGTCCACATCAGTTATTTTACAGATATTATCATTTAAACATTTTTGGAAAGCCCGTATCGGCTCTTACCGTCTGTGTAATTACAACAGTAATAATTCTTATCATGGCTTTGCTTATTTATTTTGCGGTTTATTGCTCAAGACGCGCTATATCGGCTTCAGGTAAAATATCGGAAATCTTTTCATATATTACAGTAAAACGCAAGCTCTCGGCAAATTTTATTGTAAACGAGGTATATAAAACGGCAATAGCGGGAAAAGCATTGCTTGTTCTTGTTGTTGTCGCTGTTATTGGGTTCTGCAATTATCAGAATATGAGTGCAGGCTACGATTCCGAGCAAAAACGCTACGACAGCTATGTAGCACAGATAGGCGGGGAAGTGACGGATGAAACTCTGTTGTTTTTGGAAAATGAAAAGCTGGAATTTGAAAATATAAAGCTACGCTATGAAGAATTATTGACGCAGACACCCGCTGAATCGGATTATGAAAGCTACAATAAGGAATTGAACGATATTACAAAAAAGCTTGACTATGAGAATGCATTTAATAAGATATGTGACCGTGTGTCGGTTATTAAGTCTGATAAAAATAGCAACCTACAGCTCGTTTTTGAAGAAGGGTTTAACCGTCTTTTGTCGGTAAACGGCTATAAGGACGACTTCCTTATGTGTATACTCGCTACTATAGCCCTTGTGCTGTGTATATCGCCTATGATAGCATTTGATAATCAGAGAGGACTGACAAAGCTCCTACGTACTACAGAAAAGGGCAGAATCAAGCGCTTTGCCATAGACGGCGTAATAACTCTTGTTATCTCTGCAATAGTATTTGTAGCGGTATGGCTACCCGAATTTGTTTTCGTAATGAACAATTACAAGCTCTCATTCTTAGACGCACCCTTACAGAGTATTACGGCACTTTACGGTATGCAAACAAACGAAACAATATTGCAATACATAATTCGGGTATACCTGATACGGTTTTTCTCTATGCTCGCCTGCGGCTTTTTTATGCTGTGTGTATCAAAGCTATCGGCTAATCTTATAACCGCCTTTTCGGTAAATATTCTGTTATTTGTTCTACCCTTGGGGCTTTGCGTTGTCAGCGAAAGCTTTGTCGTGATATGGATATGTCCGTACCTTTCAGGCACCGCAGAGAGAAGCGCGTCACCTGCTAATCTCATTATCACCGTGATAATTTTCATAGGCTTGATATTGGTTGCGGGAGGTGAAGGCGTAAAGAAAGCGGTAGAGAAGATAGGTAAACGGTTTTAATATGATATTGTAGAGCTGAGCAAAACACAAAGTAAAAAGTCAGCAGCTACAAATGAGCAAAATGAAGATAACAGGCAGAAAAACCGCACTTCAAAGCACAGCTGTTAAATGACATATCTTTAGGTGAAATTATTCCTATGCCGATTTTTCTGTAAATATCATACTGATATTTTTCAGCTATAATAATCATATCCTCTTTTTGTAAATTTGTCAAGAGTTCATAATCATCAGCTGTATTAATATTTGCAATGAAAAGCAAATTATTGTTTTTATAAGCAGCTGAAAGTTTGTTTTCTAAAGTTTTGAATTTATCAATATTCATGACGAAACTCCTTTAATTAAAATGGTCAAAAATATCTTAAAATTAACCTTCAGAAATAAAAAAGCTATAAATCCATTATACAAGCGGTATAACAACGATAAATACTGCAAGTCCGATACTGAAAAATTCAGAAAACTTAATCCGGAAGGACAAACAAAATCTGAAAAAGTCCCGCATATATCTTTAATATAGCAGTATCATATTCGTATATAAAAGATATTCTGTCTTTCTGAAGGTAGTATAACTGGGTATTGTATAGACCTTAAATTCGGGGGGCTACCCCTGTTTTTCAAAAAAACAATGCAATAAACACATTTACCCACTTGACAAATGCCGCCGATAGCGTTATTATAATTACGCAGGCTGTTTAATTCTGTGATTGTGGGATTATCAGTGTGCTTATGAATGTTTTTAAATGAGATAAGCCCGGGGTGTGATCCGGGCTTATTTCTTTTCCTGATAAATCTGATAACCTTTGTACTATATGAATTGTCCGCATAAACTTTGCTGTTGTCATAACGCATTTTACGCTGTTTACGTATAAGACGCAGATTGACAAGATTGCTGATTATTTTCATAGCGGTATCACGCTTTATGCGTAGCTCATCGGCAAGGTCGTTGAAGCTTTTAAAGCAGTAACCGAGCTTGCTGTCAAGCGATTTAATAATAAGGATATATAAGCGCAATTCGATCGCTGTTAAGCTTTTGCCGAACACAGTTCGTTCTATTCGTGTATAGTTAGCCGACACCTTATTCTTTTCGGGATTTAAAACATATGTATATGTTCCCTTGCGATTATCCTTGCGGTAAGCCGCTAAAATGTGTGTAATGTAGCCCTTTCTCATTAAGCTATCGGTTATCTTGGATACTGTCTGCGTAGACTTTATACCGCAGTGTGAAGCTATAGTCTGCTGTCTTACACGCTTATATTCGTGTCCTGCTTTGCTTCGGATATTTGAATAAACAGAAAGCAGGTATGTATAAACTGCAAACTCGTTATGCGTCAGCTCGTTTGAGGTAATAACCGAGTTAGACAGCAGAAAATAACTTTTCATTTTCACACATCCTTGTATTTTGTTGTATTTTAACGTTTAAGCGGTTTTGTTGCTTGTACAGTATTTTTCTCATTCAACGCTCTGAACGCCTTTAAATCGTCGTTAAAGTCCTTGTTTAATGGTATATCTTTTGAAACAGCATATCCTTTCAGAGCATACTTGTCGCTAAGCTGCTCAGTAGCGTGTTTACCTGCATCATCATTGTCAAGGCAGAACGTTATTTCGGCAATAGGCTTATTCTTTAAAAACTCGTCAAGAGCAACATCTGATTTGCCGCCGAGCGATAGCATAGTCAACTGCTGCCAAGCGTCCTGTCCGTTGTTTATAGCGTAAAAGGACGCATAGGACAGCATATCAATTACAGACTCGAAAACATACAGCTTATTCTTATTTGTACCAAGTAAAGAAAACGAATATTTTTTATCGCTTCCCGGCAAATCGACACGGTATGTAGAGCTATCAGATACAGAACGACAAAACGCATAGCGTGACATAATACCGTCGCCGTTTACGGCGATCATATTTACATATTTTTTAGTAATGCCACGCTCGATAAGCTCCGGTATATGTTCACCGCTAAACCCTTCACAAATATATTTCTCACCTTTTTGTTTCTGTGCCTGAAGCTCAACGGTAACATATTCCGGTGCGTTTTCAGGCACATCATTTTTGAAGCGATAAAACGGTGTGTTCGAGCTGTCATACCCGACAAGCTGAAGCCCGCTGTATCCGACGCCCTGATATAGCTTACGGTCGTAAATCAGCTGATTTACGATACTGTATTCCAATCCACGGGTTTTACATAAGTAGGCGATTACATTACTGTAATTGCGCTGTCCGTTTTCTTTGTGATCCTGTTCGGGCAAAATAAGCCGATTTGATTCCTTATCTTTAGAAACGCTCGGCTTTGACGTTATCTTATTTGGAGTATACTCAATCTGAATATCTCCACAAAGCGACTTTACAGCTTCAGTAAAGCTTTGTCCGTAAATCTTCATACAGAACGCAATGGCATTGTTGCCACCTTCGTCACGGCTGTTCCAGTACCACCCTCTGCGGTCATTCGTGATAAAAAGGCTGTCGTGCTTATCACAGCGATAACCGTTACCGCTTTTCTTTACGCTGAAGCCTTCTGTTCGTTCAAGAAATTCCACCATATCAACATTTCTTGCACGCTCTATCTGTTCTTTCGTAACATAGTTACTCGATTTAGATTTAGAAAAACTCATAAAAAGCTCCTTAAAAAAGAAAGCAACGATTTCCTCTTGTTCTGAGGTTGTCGTTGCTTTTGTGTTTTATTTTCTTCTCTCCAGTACCATTGCCGGCAAAATTCATCGGCAGTATCTCGCTTGATGATTTCTTTTTTCAGACGTCGAATGCGGAATGCCTGTGTTATAATTACAGCTAATAAAATTGTTATAAGAACGCTCATAGTAAAACCTACTTACTGCGTTTTTGTGATTGTGCGGGAAAATCAAAGTCGATTTTTCCGTCTTTAACGATAAGTGCCGCTGAGAATGCTTTGCCCGACTTTGAAGTAAATCCGTTTATTATTCTTGTTCGCTTATTAGCGCATAACATAGTCGCAATCGTGTCTGTAATACATTTTCCGCATATAGTTCCGGCTATAAAAAAATTACACCCGTTTTTATACCCGGTGCAGACCCATCCTTTAGAACTTTTTATCATTTCTTTTCCGCAAACAGGACATTTAAGACGTTCGGGAAATTCAAAACCGATCGTATTATCTGCTTTGATTGTTAGCTTCGCATCAAATGTTTTTCCGCTCTGAGATGTAAAGCCCTTGATGATAGATGTCGAACGTTTCAATGTAAGCTCTTTGGCGATTACATCTGATATTTTTTTACCGCAGATTTCATTTGCAATATAAAATCTGCAACTATCCGGGTTATCCTTGGAATAACCTGTACAGCACCACCCTACTTTTTTCTTAATTAAAGGTTTACTGCATAACGGACAAATAAGGGTGTTACCTGCCATTGCAGAAGTATCACTGTTTTTTATTAACTCTACCCATTTAGCTACAAGCTTTTTGTAATTATTCAAGAAATCATTTCCGTCAGACTTTCCACGGGCAATTTTATCAAGTTCCATTTCCATATCGCCGGTCATATCAACAGACAGCATATCGGGTACCGTCTTTTCAAGTGCATCGATTATATACATTCCTTTTTCTGTTGGCATAATGCCTTTGATCATATTGCCGTTTTTTTTGGTTCTACGAGCAATATAGCCTTTTTCATACAGCTCTTTAATGATACCTTGACGTGTTGCGGCAGTTCCCAGTCCACGCTTTTCAAGTTTAATTAAGTTGCGAGTTTGTTCATCTTCTATATTATCACCTGCAAGCTCCATTGCCGTAAGCAGTGTAGCATCGGTATAATACTTCGGTGGCTCATTTTGTCCCTCTTTGACATCGAAACCGATAACTTTATAATCGTTATCCTTAACGATTTCGGGCAACCCGATTACCTTCGGCGTTGCATCAACAGCAAACCAACCGGGACTGATTATATTCGTTCCGGTTGCTGTAAACAGCTGATTATCAATCTGAAATACAGCTTTGACATTTTCTGTGACAGCTTTCGGATAAACAGTACGGATAATTGATAACGCAAGCAAAGTATATGCCTTGCGCTCATTTTCTGACATACCGCTTAAATCATTCGGCACAAGAGCGGTCGGTGTAATAGCGGTGTGCGAATCGACTTTGCTGTCATCATAATGCCGACGTGTACAGGGTACAAAATTCTCAACAGGAATAGCATATTTAGCAAATTCGGGCATTTCAAACAGTAGCTTTATTATCTTTACCGTTTCATCTTTCATTGCATCTGTTAGATGCTCTGAGCTTGTACGTGGATATGTTATCAATCTGTTTTCGTACAAGCTCTGAACGAGCTTTGTAAGCATATCAATTGTGAGATCCGTACACTTTGATAAATCTGCAAGCAAATGTGTAGTGTTATATAAAAGCGGAGCGGCTGTCTGCTTTTGCGACACCTCGACTTTTATCGCTTTTGCTGTATTTGATTTAATTTCATCTATAGCAGTCTTTGCCGCCGTTTCGGTATCGTATTTATCTGCTGCTTCAGCAGTAAACTTTGCACCGTCATTTGCTTCGATATTGGCAACTATTTTATAAAACGGTTTTTTAACATAATTTCTTATTTCCCGTTCACGCTTAACAATCATTGCAAGTGTCGGCATTTTTACACGTCCGCAGGCGAACACATTGTCAGCTCCACCAAATTTCAATGTAGCTGCAACAGATGTGTTAATGCCCACAAGCCAGTCTGTTGCGGATCGTATGCGTCCTGCATTTTCAAGCGGCTTCATCTCTTGAGCTGACCGCAACTCGGCAAATGCTTTTCTGATTTTATAAGGCGTTAAATCTGTTATCCACACTCTTTTGTATGGTACTGTGCAATGTAAGACTTCATATAAATATGCAAAAATCAATTCGCCTTCACGGTCTGCGTCAGTGGCATTGATTATCAGATCCGCCTTATCAAAGAACTGCTTAACATAATCACAAGCAAGCCTGGAATAATTATTATCTTTTACTCTTGTAATAAAATATTCGGGTATAATCGGGTAATTATCGAAGCTCCAGAATTTATAACGTTCGTCATAATCTTCAGCCGGAGCTAAACCGCATAAGTGACCGGCACCCGTACCGCCTGCTGTAACGGTTACCGTCTTGCTTGCACCGCTTGTTCGGGTGTAATAGGGTATCGAGCCGTCCGAATTCTTTCCGTATTCAGATACCGTATATGTTCCTGCAGGTAACGATTTTACTAAAAAAGTGTTACTTGAGTTTAATTTGAACTGGCTCACAGATCCGCTTGCAGAATAAGTATAGCTACCCGCAGAACCGGTTGCCTTGACAGCAACTCCCGAGCTGTTTTTTACAGTAAAATAAATGTCGCTGTTATCAGCTTTTGTACTCGAGTTGTCGTTATTATGCTGCCATACTTTTTTTATCTGAGCTGTGCCTAAACTGTCAGAATAAATAGCAATTTTTGCGGTGCTGGGGTCTCGGTCTGTGACGAATGTTGCAGAACTCTGCGAGCCACTGCCGGAGATCATATACATCGGCGCAACATCAACAATATTATTCTGATACTTACTGCAATTACGTTCAGCTGTAAGCGTTATAGCCGAGCCGGATGGGATAGGCTTTGTTGACTTTATAACGAGCTTCCCTTCGGTGTCTGTAGCTATCGAAAGATAGCTGTATTTTTTAATTGCCGTCTGCCAGTCATAATACTTAGATACGTTTTTGCTGTCTGTCAATGTTATTGTGAACGTTCCGTCACTGTTTGTTGTCATTTTCTGCTTTGGCACATTTGTTACAGTAGGCTTTACAGCATAAGACGGAATTGTAAGATGGCTTAACATCTGCTCTTTGATCTTGTTATAGCAAGCCTTAACGTTTGAAGCCATTGAGCCTGACATACCTTCGGTAAATATACCGACAGCAGTGCTTTCGGAAGAGTTGTTGAACCAACCGTCACAGATATTCCAGATGACAATCTGCGTTGCGATACGTTCGGTATCTGCGTTATATCCGTATTTTTTTGTACCTTGATAACCGTAAATCAGAGCGTGTTTTAAATTCTGCTGTTGCGTTAACGACAATAAATTGTAGGTCTTTTGTGCCGTATAATCGCTTGACCAAGCATCTTTAGATGACTGAATACAATACGCTACCTGTCCTGATGAGCTGCCAACATTGAGCTTGATTATCTGTCCGTATGTGCTTGTGTTCAGTCTGCCGTTGAAGTTATATGAATAACTGTACCAGTCAACATATAACTTATTTGTTGAGCCGTTTGCAATATCCATTATTGTAGCCGCAAGTGTGTTTATGCTTATTGCCGACATAGCAATAACGACAGCTAAAACTAAGCTCAACATTTTTCTGAGTTTGTTTTTCATACTGATTTCCTTTCTTGATTTGTATTTGTATATATAAAAAAGCAGTCCTACGGGTGCGGACTGCTTTGAATTTTTGCTTTCAGAAAAAGAAAAAGAGCTTTGAATTTTATACTCTCAAAGCTCTTACATATTCAATTGTTCACAAATACGAAATGCGTTTAAATTTATGAATAAACTACATCAGCAGTTTAACCTCTTAAAAAGTATATAGCATATGCTTTTGTCAGCTTTCCGTTTTCATCTCGTACATCCAAATCTTCAGATATGTCCTGAATGTACACTTTGAAATAGTCGCCTTTTTTCATAAACCCTTTTATGTTGTCCTTTGCAAAGCTCTCAACATCTCTTTTAATTACATTGGGGTGCAAATCGTAAGAGATAACAAGAGGTGTAAACCACGTGCTACCTTCGGGAGTCCAGGTTGGATCTTCAAGGTTTTTTAATCCGTAATTGTTTACAGCGTCATCAACAATGACCTTCTTTATAGCTTCAAGGTCAAACGGATACTCATATATGGACTTCGGCTTGCTTTCCTGCTTCTTCGTTGTTGTTTGTGAAGGCTTAGGTGCTTCAGCTTTCTTTGTGGTTGTGATTGTAGTCTGAGCTACCTTATTATCGCTTAGATAGTCACCGTGTATAAAGCTACCGTCAGAAAGTTTGAAGTAGCCTGTATCGGTCTTAGCAGTTACCGTGACTTTATCGTTCACGCTGTACAGCTTTACGGTTTCTGCGCCGAGTACGGCTTTCTTTCTGCTGTAGCAGTCAGTATTGACATACTTAGTACCGCTTGCCTTTGTTTCCGTCCATTCGGGTGCAGGCTTTGTAGTAGCGGCGGTTGTTGTCGTTGCCGGCTTTGGCTTTGCCGTTGTTACCGCTTTTGTGGTGGTAGTGGTAGTTTCAGCACTTTTTGTTTCCTGTGGCTTTGTGGTGACAGCTGTAGTGGTCTGAGCAGTAGTTGTTTCTGCTTTCGGCTCGTCAATCCTATCCATCACCGTTCCCGTTACTGCCGGAGCGGTAGTTGTTACTGCCGTTTCAGGTGCAGAGGACGTTGTGCTGTTCGCATTGCCTGCCGTGCAGGCACTGGTCAGTATTACGCTGATGAGCGTTATTGCCGTGAGTATGGTGTGGGTACGTTTCATTTTGTCCTCCTTTGTGGGATTGGTAGATTGCCCTTAACTGTTTAAGATGGCTTTTATCTGTTCTTCTGAAAGTCCGCTTTTTCTCATTTTTGAGATCATTTCTGCTTCTTTTCTTTTTTCGCCTTTCTTAAGTCCGACTGCTTCGCCCTCGGCTCTTGCGTGTGCCTTTTCGGTTGCTTCGATATGCAGAGCCTTTTCACGCATTTCCGCAAGCTCTCTTGTCTTTTCGTCCGCACTCATCTTATGCAGTACAACTACTGCGTCCTGTATCTGCTTTACGCCTGTCTGCTGTAACATATCAAGTTCATCCTCCGTTTCCGCATTGATAAGTCTGAGCCATAGCTCCTGCTTGTTGTTCTTGTCGATATTCTTGCCTATTTTCTTCAGCTCGAAGTAATGAGCCGTGAATTTATCCGTAAGCTGTTCGTTTCTGCTGTCCTCTCTCATTGAGAACGATGAATGATATTTTTCGCAGTCAAAGAGATTGAAGTTGATGATATTTATCGAAATGCACTGGTTCAGCGAGCCGTACACCTCTCCGCTTTTAAGCTGTCCGCTGTACAGCTTAGACAGGTAGTAGAGCGAACGGTCCTTGTAATCGCCCTCGTCCTTTATCTGCATTTCAACGTTTATCAGTCTTCCATTGGCTTTCATACGAATATCCATACGGCTGTATTTCTCGGTTATGCTGTCCGGCATTATCTCGGAATTGAGTACAACGAGGTTTTCTATCGAATCATACGGTATACCGAGCGTATCCGATAAGTAAGCCTGTAGTAAATGCTGATTTCCCTCGTCCGTAAACAACTTCTTGAATATTATATCCAGCTTTGCCTTTACTATATTCGAATCCCTCTTGGCGTGCCAACCGCTTTGATAATCATTATCAAAGCGGTTTTTCTTTTGCATATTATATACAGAAAAGGCGGAACGGTTTTTTATGCTGTTCCGCCTTATATTATTCCGTTTTAACAAATTCAGATACCCATTGGATCCCCCAGAACACCGTAAGATGAATAGCCGGGTCAGACAGCATAAGTACCGCACGCTCCGTTTTACTTGAATCATCGTCCTGCACTCTGAGTATCTGATAAGCAATACCCGCAATTCCGATGAACACGGCAGGAAGCATACTTGTGGCGAAGCTCATTGCAACGCCGTATAAAACAACCAGTCCGCATGTGCCTATAAGCCTTTTTAAAAAGTAACGTGACGTATCGACCTTTCCACAGAGTGTTATAATTATTGCAATTACACTGCATATTATAGCTCCGAAGCAAACATACCGCCACAAAGCGTCAAGCCGTGTAAACGCTGAAATTCCGCCTGCATAAAGAAAGTCGGTAACAGTGCGTGCAATGCCCCATATAATAATTAACACAGGAAAAAGCAATGATTGCAAAAGTGCCGACTTGTCGTTTGTGAACATGGTACACCCCCATTTATGGAAATCGCATTGAAGCTGTTATGGTATTTATTTGTGATACCTTTTCCCTGCAATAATACTATACGCCCTGTAAATCTGCTCCAGAAGCATCACCCTTGCAAGCTGATGCGGAAACGTCATCTTCGACATCGACAGTTTTATATCAGCCATCGCCTTTATCTTCGGTGCAAGCCCGAACGAGCTTCCGATTATGAAGTTCACCGCCGACTTTCCCTGCACCGCCGTATCGCTCA
>ULXT01028444.1_pt1 | contig 11132 bp, 13 predicted proteins | sample 1961571 | NCBI WGS metagenome assembly ULXT01 (sample SAMEA4835846, study PRJEB28245) | human gut metagenome | biome: gut microbiome; material: fecal sample | place: Denmark | collected 2008
CTTATGAAAAGACTTGTTACAACACTCCTAATTGTCATCGCGTGTATTGGCACGGGCAACTAATGAGGCAATCAATGCTCAAACTATGGTTACAAACGAAGAATTAATGAAAAATGACCCGGACTTACTGGGTATTGTGAAGAATTTTTTTGGGAACGATATTCGTCAACACGGGCAACTCGACACTCGCCACCGCCTTATGGTTTCGCTGGCAAGTTGTATCGCCGTCGGCGGGCACTCCCAATATCGTATTCTGCTACAAGAGGCATGCGAGCAAGGACTCACACCTATTGAACTTAAAGAACTCCTGTATCACTGCACCCCTTATGCCGGACTATCCAGAGTTTCCGACTTTATCACCGAAACCAACGACATACTAAGAGAGAAAGGCGCAGAACTGCCATCGGCCAGCCAAACCACGACCACTCTCCAAAACCGCTTAGAGAAAGGACTTGCCACGCAGAAAGCAATCTTTGGTCCTGCGATTGACGAAATGTATAAAACCTCGCCGAGCAATCAACTTCACATACAAAAAAGCCTCTCTGCAAACTGCTTCGGAGACTACTACACAAGAACTGGCCTCAGCATTAAAGACAGAGAACTTATCACCTTCTCCATCCTCGCTGCAATGGGTGGCTGCGAGGCACAACTAAAAGGACATATCGCAGGTAATGTCGCCGTAGGAAATAACAAATCAGTCCTACTCGATGCCATCACCCAAATACTGCCTTACATTGGTTATCCGCGTACATTAAATGCGATATCATGCCTAAACACGACCCTCCCCGAACCTTCCACCGAGTATAAGAACCATCAGACACCTCCCACAAATCTGAGTGCATTCCCTATCGGGAGTCCTAATCCGCCGGCCAATTCTCAATACTTCACCGGGAAATCATATCTCGCACCGCTAACGCACAACCAGAGTCTCAACGTTCCGGTTTACAGTGTAACGTTTGAACCTGCATGCCGCAACAACTGGCACAGCCACTCAGGTGGACAAATCTTAATTGTCGTCGGTGGAGAGGGCCTATACCAAGAAGAAGGGAAAACGGCCCGGCGGCTTCACGCGGGTGATGTCGTCGAGATCGCACCTGACGTAGTTCATTGGCACGGCGCTACACCACAAAACTGGTTCTCTCACCTTGCCATTACATGTAATCCACAGCAAAACGAAAGCACATGGCTCGCTCCTGTGAACGACGAGCAATATGAAGAAGCCGCAAAGAAGGCTCAATAAGAGAAACGCAAGTTTCATTCCGTTTCTACGTCTTTTCTCTTTCACAAGACTCCATCCTAAACTCCTTTTACATAGGTTCGGGATGGAGTCACTCTTTGCAAAGCACTTTCCTCCCACTCAAAGACCCGAAGAAGCGTCTAAACTCAAACGACAAAAAGCAAGGCTGCATTTCCACCGGGCACTTCTCCCAAAGGATAAACTGCGTTTTGCATAAAAAACAAAAAGTTCCTTACTTCTGTCAAGGCTTCCTTCCTATTTCGTACTTTTGCATAGTTGTTAGAAAAAACGAATCGACCATGAAAAAACAGACACTATCTATCGAATTGGACATTTGCGCTGAATACGAACTCACTCCGAAAGAACTCATGCTCATCAATGCAGCCAAGAAAGCATGCGAGACATCCTATGCGCCATACTCACATTTCCATGTAGGTGCGGCCGCCAGATTAGATGGCGGCACGATCGTCACCGGAAGCAACCAAGAGAATGCCTCTTTCACGGTCGGAACGTGCGCTGAGCGCTGCACCATTTATGCCGCACACGCACAACAGCCTCTACAAAAAATTCAAATGCTGGCTATCGCCGCATGCGATGAAAACGGTATTTTCCTGTCACTCCCCATCACTCCCTGCGGAGCATGTCGCCAAGCGCTTCTCGAAACGGAACAGAAACAAGATGAAAACATTCTCATTCTCCTTTACGGCACAAAAGAGATATACCGCATCTCGCGGGCAGCAGACCTACTTCCCCTTCACTTCGACAGCGAAGCGATGAGCAATTCATAAAAGGTTAGTGCTTGCCCGAGCGATGTTCGTGGGTGGCAAAAAACGGAATATGCTTCATCTGCTGCATGATCTGGCGTTGACGCTTCAACATATACCGCGAGGGCTGAGCTGAATTAAAACGTATAGGATTAGGAAGAGTGGCCGCAACAAGCGCACACTGGGCACGTGTCAATTCTGCGGCAGTGCAGCCAAAGTGAAGTTGCGCCACAGCCTCTGCGCCATATATGCCTTTACCCATTTCTATACTGTTCAAATATACTTCCATTATGCGCTCTTTCGACCAAAAGAGTTCGATCAATACCGTAAAATATGCTTCAAATCCTTTTCGCACCCATGAAGAAGCCGGCCATAGAAACACATTCTTGACCGTCTGCTGACTGATGGTACTTCCTCCCCGCCGGCGGCCTCCACTCTGATATTCCATGTAAGCTTGGCTGACCGCCTCAAAGTCAAAACCGTGATGGCTCAGGAAATTCTGGTCTTCAGAAGCAATAACGGCCACAGGCAGATATCGTGACATTTCTGAAAGAGGAACCCAATGGTGACGCAGACGCACCTTTTCGCCCTCACTCACCTGTTCCACACATCGGATAACCATCAAGGGCGTAAGCGGAACGGGCAACCACTTATACAATAAAACAGCTCCTATTGTTGACACAAAAAAGAACAAGAATAACCAACGAAAAATATGCAGCACTACCGTGCCAAACACATATCGCGAAAACGACATACTTTGACTATTAACTCCTATTCTATTACGTAAGTACCCTCTCATGCCCCATAACGGGCAGTAGAGGGTACTTACTATTTATGCATATAGAAAATGCGTGTGTCCTATCAAAAAGGCAGATCGTCTATGCTGCCGCCGCCACCCATCATGTCGGTCTCGGTGGAGATCGGTTCAGCTTGTACACCAGCCGTAGCAGTCCCGCCGGTCAAAGGAGTCGCGGAAGAACCAGCCGATGCTCCCGACGCCGGGATTGTTGCGGCTGACGGGGGTTGGCTTCCCGGCGCCGAAGACAAATTGCGATCTACACGCCAAGCTGATACATCGTTATACCAACGGCCATTATATTCATGCGCGTCTATATCAAACGACACGCGCAACACCTCGCCCAACTGGATGTTCATCTGATTGAGGCGATCCTCACCAAACACTCTGAACATACATTTTCTGGGATACTGGTCAAAGGTTTCTATGACAAACTCCTGCGATTTCCACGCTGCGCCCGTTCGGGCAGACGTACCGCCACGCGCGGGCAGGACTGCGATGATTTTTCCTTCTATTTCCATATTTTTATTAAACGTTGAGTGTGGTGCGAAAGTACAACTTTCTATCGGAAATTCCCCTCCCTCCTTCCGATAATTTTGCATACAATCATGCCGCGCCCGCCGTCGACATGCTGCGTATCACTGTCCAGCCCTGGCAGATCGACCGAAACATCAGGCAAGGCCGCTTCGGTCTTGTCCCAAAGGATAAGGTTGTCTACTTCACGAATACCCGACACCGTAAAATAGGTAGTCACCATGCCTTCCACATAGACAGGACACTGGTAATACTCAGGATGGTCATACAAATTAATCATCGGCCTGATCTTCTCCGGCTCCAACAAAACCGGCATGCAAAGCGCAGGCTCGGTCACATCAGGAGCATCAGCAATCAGCATATTCGTATTTGCCGACGTACCAGGCAAGCCGAATACGCTTTGGCTTAGCTGGCTACCTTTGATGTATCCCACCAGATAGCCTTTCACGCCCACATATTCGCCCATGCGCAATTTGGCTGCTGCCACAGACAGTGTATCTCCACCCCAATCCGGGTCTGACCAATCTTTGTCGGTAGAATCCCCTGAAACCGTATCCGGATTCAACGTTCCCGTTTCATCGGGCAAATCCAACTTTTCACAAGACTGAACAAACCACGATGCCACCAGACACGCGGCCACTACGAAAGGAAGGAGCGCCCTCATAAACTACCCTTGCTCGAAGGCAAAACAAAATGATCGAAATCCTGCTCGACCGCCATCCTCATGGCACGGGCAAAAGCCTTAAAGACCGCCTCTATTTTGTGGTGTTCGTTCTGACCTTCGGCCCTGATGTTCAGATTTATCTTTGCGGCATCGCTGAAACTCTTGAAGAAATGATAAAACATCTCTGTAGGAACATCCCCTATACGTTCACGCTGGAAATCTACATTCCAAACAAGCCACGGCCGACCGCCAAAATCAATCGCGACTTGACAAAGACTATCGTCCATGGGCAACACGAAACCATATCGGCGGATGCCTCGTTTATCGCCCAAACACCGGGATATACATTCACCCAGGACAATTGCCGTATCTTCCATCGTATGGTGCTCATCCACCGCAAGGTCACCATTCACCTTGATTTCAACATCCATCGCACCATGATGGGCCAACTGTTCAAGCATGTGGTCGAAGAAATGAAGCCCCGTATTCACTTGGCATATTCCCTTTCCCTCTAAGCCGATACGAACAAACACGTCCGTCTCTCGTGTGACCCGATGCACTTCGGCCGTACGCTCACCACCGATAATGCACGAGGCCACATCACGCCAAGTCACTCCGTTTCTCAGCAGTATCGACCGACATCCCAAATTACGGGCCAACTGCGCGTCGGTTTCGCGGTCTCCAATGACATAACTGTGAGCCAGATCATAACTTCCGTCCATATAAGAAGTCAACATCGCTGTCCCAGGTTTACGCGTAGGCGCATTGTCGTCCGGAAAATGGCGGTCTATATGAACTGCACTGAACGTTATGCCCTCACCTGCCAGCGTCTGTAAGATAAAATTCTGTACGGGCCAAAAAGTTTCTTCGGGAAAAGAGGCTGTCCCCAAGCCGTCTTGATTACTCACCATGACGAACTCGTAATCCGTCAATTGCCGTATACGACGCAGGGAGTAAAATACGTCTGGAAGGAAAGCCAATTTGTCAAAAGAATCTATCTGTTCATCCTCCGGCTCACGGATAAGCGTTCCGTCGCGGTCTATAAAAAGCAGTTTCTTCATTTCGGCTGATATTTTCGCAAAGCGGAAAGGAGTTCTACGTTTTCACTCTTACTGCCTACCGTGATGCGCAGACAATTCCCGCACAAGGTCACACGCGAGCGGTTGCGTACGATAATTCCACACCTCACCAGGTAATCATAAATAGCCTGTGCGTCGACCATGCGGGCTAAAAAGAAATTCGCACTCGTTGGATAGACCTTTTCACAAATCGGCAACTGGATTACGGCTTCCATCACACGGCTACGCTCCTGTTTTGTGGTGTTAATCCATTGGAGCACATCGTATTGACGCCGCAGTATTTCACATGCTTTTTCTTGCGTCAGCGTACTTACATTGTAAGGATATTTCACCTTATTAAAGAACGCTATTATTTCTGACGAAGCATACGCTAATCCCATACGAATGCCTGCGCTGCCCCATGCCTTAGACAGCGTGTTGAGCACAATTAAATTTGAATAGGCCGATATGTCCGAACGCAGGGAAGGCTGAGAGGAAAAATCAGCATAAGCCTCATCGACTACCACAATTCCATCAAAACGACGGACCAACGAAATCATTTCTTCGCGATTGAGATCGTTTCCGGTCGGATTGTTGGGAGAACATAGAAAAATTGCCTTCGTACGCGCATTCGTCACTTCCAAAAGCTTATTGGCAGAAAAATTAAATTGTTCGTCAAGCAACACACGACGGTATTCTACGTCATTTATCGCCGCACAAACGGCATACATACCATAAGTGGGCTCTATCGCAACTACATTATCCCTCCCCGGCACACAAAATACACGATAAACCAAATCTATCGCTTCGTCACTGCCATTGCCAACAAATATATTGTTTACGGGTATTCCTTTCACCTTAGACACCAGCTCTTTCAGCTCGGTCTGCATAGGATCGGGATAGCGATTGTAAGGCGGGTTGTACGGACTTTCGTTCGCGTCAAGAAAAACATGCGCGGCATGTCCCTTATATTCATCACGCGCAGAACTATAAGGGGCAAGCGACCAGATATTCGGACGAACCAACTGTTTCAAATCTTTCATCATCGTTTCTCCCTTCCTCTACAAACTGTTCCGGCGCAAAGCCATCGCGTTACGATGAGCGTCAAGACATTCAGCCGCCGCCATCTGTTCTACGGCAGGACCTATCTGGCGAATACCTTCTGGCGTTATCTCCTGAAATGTCATCTTACGCATAAAACTGTCCAGACACAATCCGCTATACGCACGCGCATACCCTTTGGTGGGTAGAGTATGGTTTGTGCCCGACGCGTAGTCGCCCGCACTTTCACAACTCCAATTCCCCAAGAAAACGGAACCCGCATGGACAATCTGCGACTTTATCTTATTGTAATCCTTCACAGCAAGGATAAGATGCTCCGGCGCATAGGCATTTGTCATCGCTATTGCCTCTTCCTTATCCTTTACTAGAATCAGAAGACTATGGTCTAATGACTTCCTCGCCATTTCCGCACGAGGAAGAAGAAGAAGTTGTTTTTCCACTTCCGCCTGTACTGCATCTACAACCTCCTCGCATGTAGTTACAAGTACCGCCTGGCTGTCTGTGCCATGCTCGGCCTGACTTAATAAATCAGCGGCCACGAACGCGGGATTACAGGTCTCGTCGGCCATGACCTCAACCTCACTTGGCCCTGCCGGCAGATCGATGGCCGTATCGTACAGCGTCACCAACTGCTTGGCAGCCATGACATATTGATTGCCTGGACCAAAAATTTTATCAACCTTGGGAATGCTCTGGGTTCCTACCGACATCGCAGCTATCGCTTGTGCACCGCCCACCGTAAAGATGCTTTTCACCCCGGCCTTCATCGCAGCATAAAGAATAGCTGGATGCACGGTTCCATCCTTATTGGGAGGTGTCGTCACAACGACTTCACGACAACCTGCGATTTGGGCAGGAACTGCCAACATCAATACAGTCGAAAACAAAGGCGCAGTCCCTCCTGGGATATACAGTCCTACGCGCTCGATAGGTACAGCCCGCTGTTCGCATACCACACCGGGACAAACCTCTACCTGCACAGGACTGAACTTCTGCGCCTCATGAAAAGCATAGATATTCCGATAAGCCAAATCTATTGCCTCACGCAACTCCGGGGCTATTCGCTGTGCTGAACGCTGTATCTCATCTTCGGGTACAGACAACTCCTTCAAACTTACATGGTCGAACTGTTCTTCATAATCATACAATGCTTTGTCGCCATCAGCTTTGATTCTTGCATAAATCGGGCGGACCACATCCAACAAAGACATCATATCTTGTACGGGACGCTTCAACAGCGATTCCCAAGTTGATACGTCAGGATACTTAACGACTCTCATCATTCCATCAAATAATCATTTTCTCAATCGGTATGACCAAAATACCTTGCGCGCCATTCTCTTTCAGTTGGCCGATAATCTCCCAGAAACGCTCTTCGTCGAGCACGGTATGCACACTACACCACGCGTCATCAGCCAGAGGCATAACAGTCGGACTCTTGATGCCAGGTAAAACAGACAATATCTTTTCTACACAATTCTTAGGCACATTCATCAAGACATACTTTTTCCCCTCAGCGTTTCTCACGGCCTCCATGCGAAACAAGAGTTCTTTCAGAATATCGCGCTTATAACCACTCATTTGAGGATGGGCTATAAGCACAGCTTCACTCTCCATCACCACTTCTACCTCTTTGAGGTTATTGCTGACAAGAGTAGACCCGGAACTTACGATATCAAAAATAGCATCAGCCAGCCCTATACTCGTTGATACTTCTACCGATCCGGTAATTACATGAACTTCTGCATTAATGTGCTTCTCTTTCAGAAAATCCGATAAGATATTAGGATAAGATGTAGCTATCCGACGGCCTTCGAACCATTGGACACCTGAATAATCAACCTCTTTGGGAACAGCCAAAGACAAACGGCAGGCACCAAAACCCAATTTGCAGATTATGTCAGCCTCAGCGCGGCATTCCTTCAATTCATTAAGTCCTACCACTCCCACATCGGCCACACCGTCTGCCACTGTACAAGGTATGTCGTCATCTCGCAAATACAAGATTTCGACAGGAAAATTTTTAGCCCCCACTAGAAGCGTCCGGCGTGATGAAGGTACTTTCACATCAGCCTCAGCCAACAGTGCCATTGTATCCTCATATAAACGTCCTTTTGACTGAACCGCAATTCTCAACATAAACAATTAGATTTCGTATGTACAACTTTTGTTACTCCGCGAAGTAAAAACGCGATTTTTGGCAAATATAATTAATCATTCTTGTTCGTGCAAATGAAAAGCCTCTAATTCCCTTTTTACCCCGTCGCTCAGTATTCATTCCGACCCAATTATCCGATTTTAAGCCACTCCGGACTGACAATCATGGGCACGCCGTCCGCTGTGTACAATAGAGAAGGAAGAACAAACGACATCTTTTCCATCTTCTTGACTATGGCGTAGAAAATCGCAAACACAAAAAAACGGACAGGCGCATATCCCACAATGCCCAGTCCGTTTTCCACGTTCTTTCTGACGAGACCTATCACATACATTAATTGCTATGGCCGCTCTGACGCATCTCTTCGAGCAAATCGCGTTGACGCGCTGTCAAAGTGGCAGGCAGTTTCACGTTATACGTCAAAATCAAGTCTCCATACGTACCATCGCCTTTGTCGTAACCCTTGCCGCGAAGACGCACTTTCGAACCATTCTGCGTACAAGGCTTTACGCGCAACTTCAACTTCCCGCTGCGTGTCTGCAAGATGATGTCGCCGCCAAGAAGGGCTGTATACATGTCTATGTCCACCGTTGCGTTTATATTCGCGTTGCTGGGAGCTCCCGACGAGGCAAAACCGGAAAAACGGCTGCCACCATTCCGACGCCCGCCAAAAAGCTCCTCGAAGAAATCTGAAAAGCCACTGCGGCCATTGAACTGCTCGAAATCAAAGCCGAAACCATCACTTTGATGATCTCCCCGACTGTTCGCGGCTTCAAACGCATCTGCCTCTTTCCAATTTTCGCCGTACTGATCATAACGCTTGCGCTTTTCCGGATCGTTCAAAACATCGTAGGCCTCATTCAAGGCTTGAAACTTGGCTTTCGCCTTAGGGTCGTCCGGATGAAGGTCAGGGTGAAACTGCTTAGCCCGTCGCTTGTAGGCTGCACGTATATCCTGCTGCGGCGTGTCCTTGGGAATACCCATTATCTTGTAGTAATCTATGAATGCCATAAGTCGTATTGTTTTAGTGTTTTTTCGTCTGCCTACGCTGCAAAAAAGATGCCAGACACGACCTCAGTCCCGCAAATAAAAATCCACAAACAGAGGCAAATGGTCACTCGTCCCTCCGGCATAATAAGGCCCCTGCCACGTCCGCCACGGACGCACGCCACCTCGTGTTTCGTCCGGCCGGACCAAGAAAGGAAAGACGGCTATCTTACAGGAAGACGGCTCACAATAAAAACGACAGGACGGTTGAAGTAACGCCCCGCTTACTATCACGTGGTCAAGTTGTAACCACTCGCCCTGAAACTTATACGTCCCCCGGGCACCGGACCGAGCCCGAAGCTGCCCACTAATCAGATAAAGAGACTTCGGGTCCTTCATTTCTTCTTTTGAGTCCGGAACCCGCACGCCCAGTTCGCGACTGAGAATCGGGCCGCGTTCTTCTTCATTGAAATCTCCCAATACCATTACACGTGGAATCCTGCGGACGGTTATCACGCTGTCAATATATTCGCGCAGACGTCGTGCCGCATAACGCCGGTAGAAATGCGACGACCCGCCTCCCGACTGACTGGGCAAGTGACACACGAAAACATCTAAGGTATCCAAACTCGGAACAAGCCCCACGACGTGCAACGCATCGCGCAAAGGATGTTTCCCGCTGCCATCCGAAAGGCTGACCGAACTGTCCGCAAGCAGGCGGAAGCGAAGAGGCTGGTAGAGAAGTGCCACGTCTATTCCGCGCGGGTCGTGTCCCGACGTCATTACATAGTCATAGCCCAAACGCCTCAACAGACCACGACGGGTGAGGTGCGTAAGGACACTGTCGTTTTCCACTTCGCAAAGGGCGACCAGCTCGGGCGGACTTGTCTCGCCGACCGCGGCAATTGTGCGGCTCACCATTTTCAGCTTTCGCCAATAGCGCGGGCCGTTCCACTTGCGTTCAGACTGCGGAAGAAACTCCCTGTCGTCGAAGCCCGCATCGTGGCACGTGTCGAACAGATTCTCCACATTCCACGCCATCACCCTGAACCGTCCCGTCTGTCCGCTGAGACCGATGACGGCAAAGAAAAGGACGAAGAGGAACAGCCCCGCAACTCTACTCATGATGATAGGGCTCTCCTTTAATAATGGTCATCGCACGATAAATCTGTTCGACAAACAGAAGACGGATCATCTGATGCGAGAAAGTCATGCGGGACAGCGAAACACGTTCACGGGCCACTCCATAAACTTCGGGCGAAAAGCCATACGGACCACCCACGACGAAAACGAGCCTTTTTATTCCACTGAGCTGCTTTTGGGTCAGATAGGAAGCAAAATCAACTGAACGGAATTCGCGTCCGCTCTCGTCGAGCAGGACCACACAATCGCCAGCCGCAAACTGCTTCAGAATAGCGCTGCCCTCCCTGACCTTTTGCTGATCAAGGCTGAGGGCTTTCGTGTTCTTCAATTCCGGAATCACTTGCACCTCAAACGGAACATAATGCTTAATCCGCGAGACATATTCCTCAATGAGGGCGTCAAGGCGAGCGTCGGTCGTGCGCCCGACAACGAGAAGAAGAGTTTTCATATATTATTAGGTGTGTCTACATCTTTCCGCAAACAGGTAAGGCGGTCTCTCACAGGCCGGGAAACACCTCCTCCCCCTTACCGGAGACCGCAGCCATGCAAAGATACAACGTCATCACTGGCTTTTTGCTCCATGTAGCACTCTTTTTGACGAAAAAGACGTACTTTTGTGCCTAACTTACGTATAATTCAAACCATTTCACCCATGTACAGTGTTGATGAACTTAACGATCGGTTAATCGATTTGGCTTTTTCCGAAGACATAGGCGACGGCGACCACAC
>ULXT01049189.1_pt1 | contig 11066 bp, 9 predicted proteins | sample 1961571 | NCBI WGS metagenome assembly ULXT01 (sample SAMEA4835846, study PRJEB28245) | human gut metagenome | biome: gut microbiome; material: fecal sample | place: Denmark | collected 2008
GAAAAAAGAGCTATTGGCATATTCAATGCGTATTCAACATCATAAAGTATAAACCGATTAGTTATGTTTCTGGATTTGAGCATTCCCTACAAGGTGGCCGACATGTCGCTGGCCGAGTGGGGACGTAAGGAGATTGAGGTTTCGGAACACGAGATGCCCGGTCTGATGGCCGTGCGTCGCAAATACGGCCCGCTGAAGCCCCTCAAGGGGGTTCGTGTGATGGGTTCGCTGCACATGACCATCCAGACGGCGATTCTCATCGAGACGCTCGTCGAGCTGGGTGCCGACGTGCGCTGGTGCTCGTGCAACATCTTCTCTACGCAGGACCACGCCGCTGCGGCCATCGCTGCGGCCGGTGTTCCGGTCTTCGCCTGGAAGGGCGAGACGCTGCCCGAGTACTGGTGGTGCACGGCCATGGCGCTCTCGTTCCCCGGCGGCAAGGGCCCGCAGCTCGTCGTCGATGACGGCGGCGATGCGACGCTGCTGATTCACAAGGGCTTCAAGGCCGAGAACGACGCCTCGTCGCTCGACTACGAGCCTTCCTCCTACGAGGAGGAGGTCATCCTCGGCACGCTGAAGCAGATTCTCGCCGAGGACGGCGACAAATGGCATCGCACGGTGGCCGAATGGAAGGGTGTGAGCGAGGAGACCACCACCGGCGTACACCGCCTCTACCAGATGCAGGCTGCCGGCGAGCTGCTCGTGCCGGCCATCAACGTCAACGACTCCTGCACCAAGTCGAAGTTCGACAACCTCTACGGCTGCCGCGAATCGCTGGCCGACGGCATCAAGCGCGCCACCGACGTGATGATTGCCGGCAAGGTGGTCGTCGTCTGCGGCTACGGCGATGTGGGCAAGGGGTGCGCCAAGTCGATGCGTTCGTACGGCGCCCGGGTGATTGTGACCGAAATCGACCCGATTTGCGCGCTGCAGGCCGCCATGGAGGGCTTCGAGGTGAAGACCGTCGAGAGCGCTCTGGCCGAAGGCAACATCTACGTAACCTGCACGGGCAACTGCGACATCATCACGCTCGAGCACATGGAGCGGATGCGTGACCAGGCCATCGTCTGCAACATCGGTCACTTCGACAACGAAATCCAGATGGCCCGTCTCGAGAAGTCCAACGCCGTGAAGACCACCATCAAGCCGCAGGTCGACATGTACACCTTCCCCGACGGACACTCGATTTTCATTCTGGCCGAGGGCCGTCTGGTAAACCTGGGCTGCGCTACGGGCCATCCCTCGTTCGTCATGTCGAACTCCTTCACCAACCAGTGCCTGGCCCAGATGGAGCTCTGGCAGAAGAAGCTCGAGGTAGGGGTTTACCGCCTGCCGAAGCACCTCGACGAGGAGGTTGCCCGCCTGCACCTCGACAACCTTGGGGTCGAGCTGACGCACCTGACGCAGAAGCAGGCCGACTACATCGGCGTGTCGGTCGAGGGTCCCTACAAGGCCGACCACTACCGCTATTGACGCCAGCATCCGGCTGCGGCCGACGGCTTCCCGCGTGGGAGGCAGTTGCCGCCGGTCTGACCGTAACGAAGCGGACTTTTCCTGATGGAAAGGTCCGCTTCGTTCTTTTTTGCAGTCAGGGAGCAGAGGAGTTTGCTGCGGCGACCGGCTGCTGAGGAGCCACGAAAAACGGCAGCCCGTTGGGGCTGCCGTTGTCGTGCATGAATGCCGGAGGCATCAATAGCCGAAGATTTCCTCCTGCGAAACGGTCTTGATGGGACCGAGCGTCTTGAGGTAGTTCAGGTCGAGGTTCTTGATGTCGCCCAGAATGCCGTAGGTGTAGTGACGGTCCTTGACCCACTTCTGCTGCGTGGCCTTCACGTCGTCGAGCGTCATGTTCTGCACGCGCTCGAAAATCTGACGGTCGCGGTCCTCCGAGAGGCCGAGACGGCGCAGTGCGATGTAGGAGCTCAGCACGTCGATTCCCGTGGTGCGTTCGGTGCGCAGGCGGCTCAGCACGGCCTCCTTGGCGATGCCGAAGGCAGCCTCCGATTCGGGCATCTGGTTGATGATTTCGTCGAATGCCTCGATGGCGGTCTGCATCTTGTCGTTCTGCGTAGCGATGAAGGCGATGTAGTTGTAGCAGTCATCGGCATATGCGGGGGTGCCCAGCCATGCCTGTGCCGTGTAGGCCAGACCGCGTGCCTCGCGCATCTCCTGGAAGCAAATCGAGTTCATGCTGCCGCCGAAGTACTCGTTGTAGAGCGTGATTTCGGGGTCGTTCTTCACATCGAAGGCCTCGCCGCGGTTCGAGTACTGCAGGTAGTAGAGCTGGTTGGCGTCGTACTGGGCCAGGATGACGCTGCTCTCATCCGTGCGCAGCGGCTTCGGGTGCGACAGTTCGAGCGGCGTGAGCTCCGCAGCAGCCTTGTGCTTCTCGGCAATGACCGTCTTCACGGCCTCCTGCTCCATGGGACCGTAGTAGAGCACCTCGTGCTGCTTGCCCATGAGCTCCTGAACCGCCGCGATGAGGCTCTTCGAGTCGAGCGACTTCAGCGCGTCGTTCGTCAGGGTCGACTTGCGGATGAACTCCTCGCCGTAGCGCATGTAACGCTGCAGGGCGCCGAAATTCTGCCCCTGGTTGAGCTTCGAGTCGGCGCGCGACTTGAGGAGGTCCTGCTTCAGGTTCTCGAGGATGGCGTCGTTGGCCACCGCTCCGGCAATCAGCCCCTCGACAATCTCCATGGCGCGGGGCATGTTCTCGCTCAGACCCGTAATCGTGATGGTGCTCTGGTTGTTGCCGGCGCCCATGTAGAAGGAGCAGGCGATGTCGTACATCTCCGAGGCAATCTGCTCGGCGCTCATCGTGTCGGTGCCCAGGTAGCTCAGATAGGTGAATGCCGGGCCCAGCGCCGGGTTGTTCTCCGTGCCCGTGTCGAAGGTGTACCGTAGCGTGAAGATGTCGTTCAGCTCGTTCTTCTTGTAGAGCACATGGATGCCGTCACGCACGTCGAACTGCGCCATATCCTTCTGATAGTCGACGAAGACGGGCTCGATGGGCTTTACCTTCGACTGCTGGATTTCCGTGAGGAAGGCGCTCTGCTTGTCGCGGTTGGTGACAATCGGGGTGATTTTCGGAGCGGCGATTTTCTGTACGCTCTTGTCCTCGCCCTCGTGCTTGAAGACGATGGCGTAGCTCTTCTCGCCGAGGTACTTGTTGGCCCAGTCGACGACGTCCTGCTTGGTGATTTTCGACATGCGGTCGAGCTGTGCGACCTCGTCGGCCCAGTTGGTGCCGGCGATGAACGACTGCACGTACATGTCGGCGCGCGAGTCGTTGTCCTCGTAGGCCCTCATCTGGTAGAGCTTGAAGTTGTTGATGGAGGCCTCGATGAGCTTCTCGTCGAAGTCGCCCGAGCGGAGCTTGGCCACCTCCGCAAGCAGCAGGTCGCGCACCTCCTCGAGCGTCTGGCCCGCCTTGGGGCTGCCGCCCACGAGGAACGTGCTGTAGTCGGGCTGGCCCGAGTAGCCGCCGTAGGCGCCGAGCACCTTCTGCTGCTGCGTGATGTCGAGGTCAATCAGACCTGCCTGGCCGTTGTAGAGAATGGCGCTGGCAATTTGTGCCACATCGTTCGGGTCGGTCGAGCCGCCCGGCAGACGCCATCCGAGCAGCACGTTGGCTGCCTCCAGACCGTATACCTCGCGTACGACGGGCTCGGTGATGGGCTCCTCGGGCTGGAACTGCAGTTTCGGCAGCTCGGGGTTGGGCTGCATGTCGCCGAAGTACTTCTTGATGACCGAGAGCATCTGCTCGGGGTCGAAGTCACCCGAGAGGCAGATGGCCATGTTGTTGGGCACGTAGTAGGTCTTGTGGTAGTTCCGCACGTTGGTAATCGAGGGGTTCTTCAGATGCTCCTGCGTACCGAGCACGGTCTGCGTGCCGTAGGGGTGGTGGGGGAAGAGTGCCGCGTCAAGCGCCTCCCATACCTTGCGCGCATCGCGCGTGAGCGACATGTTCTTCTCCTCGTAGATGGTCTCCAGCTCGGTGTGGAAGCCGCGGATGACGGGGTTGCGGAAGCGGTCGGCCTCAATCTTCGCCCAGTTCTCAATCTCGTTCGAGGGGATGTTCTCGACGTAGACGGTCATGTCCTGCGACGTGTAGGCGTTGGTGCCCGTGGCGCCGATGGCGGCCATCAGCTTGTCGTACTCGTTGGGAATGGCGATTTTCGATGCCTCGTAGCTGATTGAGTCGATGCGGTGGTAGATGGCTGCGCGCTCCTGTTCGTCGGTGGTCTTGCGGTAGACCTCGAAGAGCTGCTCGATTTCGTCGAGCATCGGCTTCTCGGCGGCGTAGTCCGAGGTGCCGTAGTTGGGCGTGCCCTTGAACATGAGGTGCTCGAAGTAGTGCGCCAGACCGGTGGTCTCGGCGGGGTCGTTCTTACCGCCCACGCGTACGGCGATGTAGGTCTGGATGCGCGGCGTTTCGCGGTTGACGCTCATGTAGACCTTCAGTCCGTTGTCGAGCGTGTAGATGCGGGTGCCCAGCGGGTCGCCGGCCACCGATTCGTACTTGTCTCCCGAACAAGCGGCTGCCAGCATCGCTGCGATGCAGACGGCCAGGAATCTGAGTTTTTTCATCTATGGTTTGGTTTAGAAAATGGAGGCGAACCACTCCCGCACGACCGGATAGGTGTCGGCGGAGATATGCACGAACATGCCCACGGCGGCAATGAGCTTGAGCCCCGTGCCGACGATGAACGAAAGGAACGAGCCGAAGCCGACGAGGAAGGCCTTTGAAATATCCTCCCGGTTGTGGCACAGCTCGCCGATGACGGCACCGACGAAGGGCCCCAGCAGGATGCCCAGCGGCGGGATGAAGAAGAAGCCGACGACGGTGCCGATGGTGGCACCGATGGCGCCGGCGCGCGAGCCGCCGAAGCGGCGGGTCATGTAGGCAGGCAGAAAATAGTCGGCCACCGAGACGAAGAGCGTGACGGCGAGCCAGATGAGCAGTGCGGCGGTCGAAATCTGCGAGTAGGAGCAGAAGTAGGCGCAGACCAGCCCCGCGTAGCTGAGGATGACGCCCGGAAGCGCCGGAACGATGCACCCGGCGATGCCGATGAGTGCGAAGAGGAAGGCGAGGATGGCGAGCGTGGTGTCCATACGAATCTGCGGGCCGGGGATGGGTCCGCTGCGGACCGTCCCGGTTTCCCGTCAGCAAATATAACGATTAGAAACAAAAAAACTCCCCGACGCAGGGAGTTTTTCATTTTTCGGGCTTTTTTTCTTCCGAACAGACCTTGCAGCGGCCCTCGGTCGCCTCTATTTCACCAGACGGTTGGTCTCCGTGTCGGGGAAGATGACCCAGGGGCGGAACTGTTTGGCATCCTCGAAATCCATCAGGGCGTAGGAGGCGATGATGACCACGTCGCCTACCTGGACCTTGCGTGCCGCGGCGCCGTTGAGGCAGATGCAGCCGCTGTCGCGCTCGCCCTTGATGATGTAGGTCTCGAAACGCTCGCCGTTGTTGATGTCCATGATTTGGACCTTCTCGCCCTCAATCATGTTGGCAGCCTCCAGCAGCGCTTCGTCGATGGTGATGCTGCCCACGTAGTTCAAATCCGCCTGCGTGACCTTCACGCGGTGAATCTTGGATTTGATGACTTCGATTTGGAATTTCATTATCGGATACGGATGTTATCGATTAGACGAATCTGTCCGGCCATGACGGCGATGCAGCCCTGGATGCGCGGAGCGTCGTTCCAGTCGTGTACCTCCTGCATCGTTGCGGCGTCGACCGACTGATAGTAGACCACCTTGAGCAGCGGATTGCGCTCGACTTCGGCCGTAACCCAGGCTTTCAGCTCGTCGGGCGTCATCTCGTGCGACTTCTCGACGGCGGCGCGCAGCGTGGCGTAGATGTGAGGTGCAGCGGCGCGGTGCTCCTTGTCGAGCAGCGTGTTGCGCGACGAGAGGGCCAGACCGTCCTCGCCGCGGACGATGGGGCACTCGACAATCTGCACGGGGAGTCCCAGCTGGTGGACCATCGCCTTGACGACGGCGATTTGCTGGAAGTCCTTCTCGCCGAAGTAGGCGCGCGCCGGGCGGACGATGTCGAAGAGCCGGCTGACAACCTGGGCCACGCCGTTGAAGTGACCCGGACGCGTGGCGCCCTCCATCACCTTGTCCACCGCACCGAACTCGAAGGTGCGGGTGTCGGGCTCGGGGTAAATCTCCTCGACCGAGGGCATCAGCACGAAGTCGGCGCCGGCCTGCTCCAGTACGCGGGCGTCGGCCTCGGGGGTACGGGGGTAGCGGTGCAGGTCGTTCTTGTCGTTGAACTGCGTCGGGTTGACGAAGACGCTCACCACGACGGTGGAGTTCTCCTTGCGGGCGCGCTCCACCAGCGAACGGTGGCCTGCATGCAGGGCGCCCATCGTGGGAACGAAGCCGATTCCGGCCTGTTCCCTCTTGTCCAGCTCCTCGCGGAGCTCGTTGACACGGGTAAAGATTTTCATCGCTTTGGCAACAAATTGCGGGGCAAAGGTAGAAAAGATAATCATAAGAATGAAAAAAACCGGAAAAAAACGTCGTCCGGGTGTGCTTCTTCGTTCAAAGAGGCGGCCGAAAGTTTGGAATGTCGCGGAAAAAGTCGTAACTTGGTGTGTGCAAATGTGGCCGGAGCCGGGATGCCCCCTCCATCCGTACCGTCCGGAGCCGGCCCAACCAACCCCTAACCATCAAACGACCCCGGTCGGTACGGGTCGAACCTTAAAAACCGAGAGTATGAAGAAACTCGTTGCTCTGCTCTGCGCGCTCTGCGTTGCGGGCACGCTCTCCGCTCAGGAGAAGCACATTGTCGGTATTCGCGCCGGTATGAATGTCTCCAACATGACCTTCAAGCAGGACGGCATGTCCATTTCGCCTTCGTCGCGCGTTTCGTTCCAGGTGGGCGGCTCCTATCAGTACAATTTCCTGGAGTCGATGCCCTTCTATCTGGAGACGGGCCTCTACCTCTCGCTCAAGGGAGCCGAGCAGAAAGTGGAGCGGACGACCACGACCATCCGCATGACCTACCTCGAGGTGCCCATTATGGTCAACTACCATTGGAACATTTCGGACAAGATTTCGATTATCCCGGCCGCGGGCTTCTACTATTCGCTCGGACTGGGCGGCACCACCGAAGCCCAGTCGGGCGACACCTCGGTTAAGGCCGATACCTTCGGAACCGACTCCAACGTCAAGCGCTCCGAATTCGGCATGCGCTTCGGTGCGAGCGTCGAATTCCTCGAAAACTTCTTTGCCGGAGTGGGCTACGACGTGGGTTTCAACAACCTGTCGAAGGATGCCGACATGAAGCTGCACAACGGCTGCTTCTTCGTCCTGGTGGGCTACAACTTCAAGTTCTGAGCCTGACCTTGCAACATGACCGACGCATCTTCCTGCGGGGAGATGCGTTTTTTTTGCGGGATTTTCGTATATTTGGAGTTCGAACCCGACATGCTCCGTGCCGGAGAGGCACGGAAAATGGAGCAAACACATTAATTTTATTGTATGAAAAAAAATCTACCGATTCCCGTTACCATGACATTGCTTGGCGCTGTGCTGGCTTCGTGCGGAGAGCATCCGAAGAGCGAGGCCCCCTGGGTGGTCGACCGTTTCGACGACATCAAGGTGATTCGTTACGAGGTTCCCGGCTTCGAGCAGCTGCCGCTCGAGCAGAAGGAGCTGATTTACTACCTTTCGGAGGCGGCCAAGTGCGGCCGTGACATCCTCTACGACCAGAACTTCAAGTACAACCTGGCCGTGCGCCGCACGCTGGAGACCGTCTACGAGCACTTCAAGGGCGACCGTACGACGCCCGAATGGAAGGCTCTGGAGAAGTACCTCAAGAAGGTCTGGTTCGCCAACGGCATCCACCACCACTACTCGAACGACAAGTTTGTCCCCGAATTTACGGAGGGCTACCTGCTCGACGTCATCGAGACCATCCCCGAGGAGTGCTTCGGCGAGCTGAACGCCCTGCGCGGCGAGGTCTGCAAGGCGATTTTCGACCCGACGCTCTACGTCACGCGTCTGAACCAGGCGGCGGGTGCGGACCTGGTGGCCACCTCGTCGAACAACTACTACGAGGGGGTAACCCAGGCCGAGGTCGAGCAGTTCTACGCCGCAATGGCCGACCCCAACGACCCGGAGCCCATTTCCTACGGACTCAACTCGAAGCTGGTCAAGGAGAACGGCAAGGTGTGCGAGCGGGTCTGGAAGGTGGGCGGCATGTACTCGCCGGCCATCGAGCGGATTGTCTACTGGCTCGAAAAGGCCGAGGCGGTGGCCAACGAACCCCAGAAGTCGAACATCGCCGCGCTGATATCCTACTACCGCTCGGGCGACCTGCGTGAGTTCGACCGCTTCAACATCGGCTGGGTGCGCGACACGGTGTCGAACGTCGACTTCGTCAACGGCTTCATCGAGGATTACGGTGACCCGCTGGGCCGCAAGGCTTCGTGGGAGGCGATTGTCAACTTCGTCGACTCGACGGCCAGCCACCGCACGACGGTCATCTCGGAGAACGCACAGTGGTTCGAGGACCACTCGCCCGTTGCTCCCGAGTACCGCAAGAAGCAGGTGAAGGGCGTCTCGGCCAAGGTCATCACCGTGGCGATGCTCGGCGGCGACTGCTACCCCTCGACGCCCATCGGCATCAACCTGCCCAACGCCGACTGGATTCGCAAGGAGTACGGCTCGAAGTCGGTGACCATCGACAACATTACCTATGCCTATGACATGGCGGCCCACGGCAACGGCTTCAACGAGGAGTTCGTCCTGCGCGCCGAGGACCGCGAGCGGATGGACCGCTACGGCAAGCTGGCCGACGACCTGCATACCGACCTGCACGAGTGCCTCGGCCACGGCTCGGGCCAGTTGGCTCCGGGCGTCAAGGGCGGCGAGCTGAAGAGCTACGGCTCGACGCTCGAGGAGGCGCGTGCCGACCTCTTCGGTCTCTACTACCTGGGCGACCCCAAGATGGTCGAGCTGGGACTCGTTCCCTCGTTCGACGTGGCCAAGGCGGGCTATGCCAAGTACATCCTCAACGGCATGATGACGCAGCTGGCGCGCATCGAGCCGGGCAAGAATGTCGAGGAGTCGCACATGCGCAACCGCAAGCTCATCTCGGAGTGGTGCTACGAGCAGGGGCGTGCCGACAACGTCATCGAGTGGGTCACGAAGGATGGCAAGCGCTACGTGGTGGTGAACGACTTCGAGAAGCTGCGTGAGCTCTTCGGCCGCATGCTGGGTGAGATTCAGCGTATCAAGTCCGAGGGCGACTACGAGGCGGGCCGCGAGCTGGTGGAGCGTTACGCCGTCAAGGTCGACCCCGAGCTCCATCGCGAGGTACTCGAGCGTTATTCGGCCCTCAACATCGAGCCCTACGGCGGATTTGTCAATCCGGAGTTCGAGCTGGTGGAGCAGGACGGCAAGGTGGTCGACGTGAAGATTTCCTACCCGAACAACTACGTCGAGCAGATGCTCAACTACTCGAAGAACTACTCCTACCTGCCCAACATCAACTGATGCGGGCGTGGCGAAGCGGTGCGTCCTGGTGACGCCCCTCCGCAGCCTGAATTCAACGGGAAGCCCCATGTCGGGGCGTCCCGTTTTTTTGTTTATGGCTGCGCATGGGGGCATGGGGCTGGGTACACGGCACGTTATGGCTGCGCAGTCGTTGAGGACGTCCGTTTCCCTCTGTCGTTTTCCGCGCCTGGTTTCCGCGCCTGGTTTCCGCGCTTGGTTTCCGCGGCTGGTTTCCGCCGCCGTTTCCTGCACGCTGTTTTCCGCTGCTGTTTCCTGCTGCTGTTGCCCGCGGCTGTTTTCCCGCACGTCCGTCTGTTTCGCCGCGACCGTTCCGTTTCGCCGCACGCACCGCACGGTCTCCGTGCTCCGCAGTGCTCCGTACGGCACAAAAAAGGGCGTATCCGTCGAACGGATACGCCCGCATGGCCGTATGCGGCAGGTCGGGGATTACTCCTCGACTACCTCGAACTGGTCCTTGCCAACGCCGCAAAGCGGGCAAACCCAATCCTCGGGAATATCTTCGAATGCCGTGCCGGGGGCGATGCCACCTTCGGGGTCGCCGACTGCAGGGTCATAAATCCAATCGCATACGGTGCAACGATACTTTTTCATCTTTTTTTGATTTTTTAAAAGGTTTGTAAATAGTGGGTTTTCTGTGTGATGGTGAGAAGACCGGCCTATCTCCCGGTTCCGTTCACCTTTGCCGAATCCTCGGCTGCGGCCTCATCGTCCTCTTCGTTCTCCTCGTCATCGTCCTCGGGACGGTTGCCCGTCGGCGGGGTGAGCTCCTCGACCAGACGGTCCGCCTCGGCGCACGAGACGAAGAGCCGCTCCTCGTAGATGTCGGTAATCTCGACGAAGTTGCGCCACTCGGAGGCGTAGAGCTTCACCCGCTCGAAACGCCTCAGGTCGAGGTAGTGGCCGTAGTATCCGAAGAATCCGTAGCCGCCGAAGAGGGGGATGAACCACTTCATGCGCCGGTTGTCGACCCGTCGCACCGAGGCAATCTCCTCGCGGCGCACCTCGGTGATGTCGAGCAGGCAGCGCACCTCGACCTTCTCCTCCGTGACGACAATTCGCCGCGGAATCGAGAGCGCCATCAGGGCGATGAGCGCCACGACGCACGAGGTGAACCATGCCGAGATGAACCCGCCCGCATAGAGGTGGTAGAGCAGCCATCCGAGCAGGATGAAGACGCCGATGAAGGCGGCTGCTCGGTAGTACATCGACCGGCTGAAGCGGTATGTGTAGATGTGTTCCATCTTTGGTTCGTTCCTGCGGGACGCCTCCTTTTCGTCCGTATCTCTTTTCTGTCGTCTCTCTGTTATCGTTCGCCGGCGCCGTCCGTCGCTTCGGCCGCGTCCTCCGGCGCAGTCCCTCCCTGCTCCGCACGCTGCCGCTGCTCCTCTTCGTCGCGCATTTCGAGCAGCGCTGCGGCTACGACCAGGTCCTCGCGCGTGGTGATTTTCAGATTGGCGCGCTCCCCCTCGCAGAGGTGTATCGGACAACCCGAGGCCTCGACCACCGAGGCGTCGTCGGTG
>ULXT01015415.1_pt1 | contig 11040 bp, 10 predicted proteins | sample 1961571 | NCBI WGS metagenome assembly ULXT01 (sample SAMEA4835846, study PRJEB28245) | human gut metagenome | biome: gut microbiome; material: fecal sample | place: Denmark | collected 2008
GTCTACCTCCAGATTCTTACATGGTTTTGGGAACAGGCACTGTTTCGTCGGACAGGCTCCCTTCGTCATCTGCTTTTTGCATGCCGGTGCACGGAAATTCGCCGTAGGTCCCCCGACATCATGGATATACCCTTTGAAGTCCGGTTCCTGAATGATCTGTTTTGCCTCATCAATGATCGACTCGTGGCTTCTCGTCTGAATAATTCTGCCCTGATGAAACGTCAGCGCACAGAAACTGCATCCGCCAAAACATCCGCGGTTGCTGATCAGGGAAAACTTAATCTCCCGGATTGCAGGAACCCCTCCGTCTTTTTCATATGACGGATGATAATTCCGCATATACGGAAGTGCATAGACTTCATCCATTTCCGTCTGTGTCAATGGCTTTGCCGGTGGATTCTGCACAACAAATGTGGTTCCACCGTAAGGCTCAAACAGGCGCTTTCCGGAAAATGGATCTGTATTACAGTACTGCTTATAAAAACTCTGCGCAAACGAACGCTTATTTTCTTTGATCTCATCATAATCCGGTAACTCGATGGCATCATAGATCAGATCACGGTTTTTTGTTTTAAATACGGTTCCGTCAATAAAGGTAATATCATGCACATCGATTCCGGCATTCAATGCATCTGCGATTTCAATGATACTGTGTTCTCCCATTCCATAAGAAATCAGATCTGCACCGGAATCAAGCAGGATCGAACGTTTCACCTTGTTGGACCAGTAATCATAATGTGCCAGACGGCGCAGACTGGCTTCAATTCCACCGATAATGATCGGGGTCTTCTTGTATGTATGCCGGATCAGATTACAGTACACCACGGTCGCATAATCCGGTCGCTTTCCCATTACGCCTCCCGGGGTATAGGAATCGGTTGCACGGCGTTTTTTGGATACCGAATAATGATTCACCATAGAATCCATATTTCCGGCAGAAACCAAAAAGCCAAGTCTTGGAACGCCAAGCACGGAAATAGAAGCATCATCCTTCCAGTCCGGCTGCGCAATGATTCCCATCGTATAGCCATGTGCCTCCAGCAGTCTGGCAATGATTGCATGACCAAAAGACGGATGATCTACATATGCGTCTCCGCACACATATACAAAATCCAGCTGTTTAATCCCGCGTTCCTGCATATCCTGTTTTGAAATCGGCAGATACCCTTCGTACATAATTTTATACTCCTGATGATTGTTTATTTTCCGCTTCTTTTTTCAGGGAAGCCAGTTCCTGTTCCGCAAGTTTACGGTAAGTTGCCTTTTCTAATGTTCCAAGTGTAAGTGTTCCCATGGAGATCCGTTTCAGATATGTCACCTTACATCCAACCGACGCAAACATACGCTTCACCTGGTGAAATCTGCCTTCCGAAATCGTAAGTTCCGCCTCACGGTCCCCAAGGATTTTGAGATCTGCCGGAAGTGTGCGCTTCTCATCACCGATGTCCACGCCCTCTGCAAATTGTCCTGCCGTCGTATCCGGAATTTTCTGATCTACCTGTACAAAATACGTTTTTTTGACATGGTATGCCGGTGACAGCAGGCGATGCGTGAGTTCTCCGTCATTTGTAATCAGCAAAAAACCTTCCGTATCCTTATCCAGTCTTCCGACCGGTGCAAACTCTTTTCGCATGGACTCCGGGAAGAAATCCATAACCGTCCGGTTTAACCGGTCACATCTTGCCGTCACACAGCCCGCCGGTTTATGAAAGAGATAATAGGAATACTTCTCATAAATCACCGGACGATGATCAAACAGAATCTGATCCTGTTCCGGATCAACCTTAAGATCCGGTTTCTTTGCCACCGCATCATTTACCGTAATTCGCCCCTCGCGGATTCGTTTTTTCACATCGGTGCGTGTGCCGACGCCGGAATCCGCCAGGAATTTGTCCAGGCGAATCATACGTTTGCCTGCTGCAGAAATGCAACAAGGAAATCCCATACTCTTGCGGTAGAAGAAATGGATAAATGCTCTTTTGGCGTGTGAATGTCAAAATTGTCCGGTCCGAAAGAAACGCAGTCGAGATCCGGAATTTTTTCAGAAAGAAGGCCACACTCCAGCCCTGCATGAATCGTGGAAAATACAGGTTTTTTATGAAACAGCTCTTCGTATACTTTTTCTACCTGCGGACGCAGCGCAGAATCCGTGCGATACTCCCACGCCGGATAATCACCTTCCACTTCTGCTTCTCCTCCAAGCATCTCCACAAGCATCGTAACACGTGCACACAGATCTTCTTTGCGGGTTTTTACACTGCTTCGGATCGAAGTAAGCGACGTCAAGGCATCTTCTTTTAATTCCAGAATTCCAAGATTTAAGGAAGTTTCTACCTGACCGTTTAACAGCTGGCTCATATGCTGAATTCCGTTTGGCACATTGCGCAGATAAAAAATCACACGGCTTACCGAATGATAATCTAATATTTCCGCTTCAGCATTGCCCTGTTCTTCTATCAGCACCTGCACGCCCGGATCTGTTTCCACCAGTTCTTTTTTTAATATTTCATTCAGTTCTTTTACATATTCACAGACAATCTGCGTATTTTCTGCCGGAATCAGGATTTCTGCCTCACATTCTCTTGGAATTGCATTGTCCTTTAACCCACCATGCAAAGTGAGAATTCCAAACGGGGAACGCGAAAAGATTCCATACAGCAGGCGTCCCATCAAAAGATCTGCATTTCCATGTTCTTTATCGATCTCACTGCCGGAATGTCCGCCGGAAAGCCCGGTCACAATAAGAGAAAGTTTCTTTCCCGTCTGTCTGACACGGGTTACGGGAATGGAAACATTTAATGCCATACCGCCCGCACAGCCGGTCAGGAAAATTCCCTCTTCATCACTGTCAATATTTAACATGGTATGTCCGGTCAGCATAGACAGATCCATGACAGCCGCCCCCAGCATTCCGATTTCTTCATCCACGGTAATCACAACTTCTAATTTCGGATGGGAAATTTCATCTGATTCCAAAATTGCCAGCGCATATGCCACTGCAATTCCGTCATCTCCGCCAAGCGTTGTCCCTTCTGCCTTCAGGAAATCTCCATCTACATACAGGCGCAGCCCTTCTTTATCCATGTCAAGATTACAGTCTTTTTCTTTTTCACAGACCATATCCATGTGTCCCTGAATGATGATCGCCGGAGCCTTTTCATAACCTTTGGATGCTTCCTTGACAAGAACCACATTGTTTGCTTCATCCTGATACCAGGTCAGTGCGTGTTCTTTTGCAAATTTTACCAGGTAATCACTGATCGCTTTGGTGTTTCCCGATCCATGTGGAATTGCTGCGATCTGCTTGAAATAATAAAATACCCTTTCCGGATATAAATGCTCTAATGTACTCATATACTCCTCCTGTCTCACATAAACTGTATCATGAAAAAATTTGTATTTACTCTTCTCTGTTGCATACTGTTTTTGTTTTTTATCTGTTTCCCCCACGCAGCAGTCTCGGCATCAAAACAAGGGCTGCAGCTGTGGTTTACACAGATTCTTCCGACACTGCTCCCTTTTTGTGTCCTCTCGTATGTCATTCTGCGCAGTGAAATTCTTCCGAAAAAATTTTCTGCCTGCTACATCGTACTGTGTGGTTTTTTGTTTGGATTTCCCATCGGCTGCAAACTGACTGCCGACTTTTACAGCAGTAACTATATCTCCCGGGAAAAAGCCTCTGCCTTATGCTGCTTTACAAACAACTTAAGTCCCGTATTTGTCATAACCGCCATCCAGGAAATTTTGCAGCTTCCGTTATCTCCTGTATACGTTTTTCTGATCTATGGCATTCCGTTTTTGTATGGAATGAGTATGCTGTTATTATATCACAGAACCCCTTCTTCTACACAAAAAGAAACGGCATCAAGATTTCATATGGATATGCAAATCATTGATGCCGGCATCATTCACGGATTTGAAACCCTGATCAAAATATGCGGCTATATCATCCTGTTTTCCATTTTCTGCGAAATGCTACAGACACTGCCGTTTCCGGCGCATTGGTTTTCGCTGGCCGCCACCGGATTCTTAGAAGTTACAAACGGTGTTGCGCTGCTTTCCACCTCTGCCTGCACCAGACAGATAAAATCTCTTCTGGCAGTGTTATTCCTGTCATGGGGAGGATTGTCCGGCATTTTTCAGGTCTCTTCCATCCTTCACCAGACCGGCCTCTCGCTCCGGAACTATGTATTACAGAAAATAATCCTCTTACTGTTAACCGTTGGATGCTGTATTCCTTTACTCTTCCTGGGCATCCTCATCTGAAGCTGAAATATTGGTAATCTGCGGCTCCTCTGCAGACTCTGCTGCCTGTCCGGAAGAAGCGGCTACCTCCTCTGCTGCTTCTGTCTGTGGAAACAGCTGTGCCCGGTTCTTTGTCACTACATCAAGGAAACCCTGTAGTGAAGAAATCAGACTGTCATACCGCGCCTGAGAAGTCTCGATGGAATTAGACAAAACCTCCTCGATCTCATGCAGCTGGTCATCCGCATATCCCATGGCACTGACACGCAGACTGTTTGCCTCATTGGTAGCATTGTCTAAAATTTCCTGGGCCTGCTTGGTTGCGATCATAACAACTTCATTTGCCTGTGCATATGCCTGCTGCATAATCTGATGCTCGCTGACAAGTTCGTTGGTCTGCACCTGTGCCTGTGCAATGATCTGATCCGCCTTCGCCTGTGCATCTGCTAAAATTGCTTCCTTATTGCTGATAATCTTCTGATAACGCTTTACTTCTTCCGGTGTTTTGGCGCGAAGTTCCGCAATAAGTTCTTCTAATTCTTCTTTGTTGACAATAATCTTTGTACTTGAGAGCGGCTGGAATTTACAGCCATCAATATACTCTTCGATTTCCTCAATAATCTGTTCCATCTTACTGCTCATAGTGAAAATCTCTCCTATCTGTTCTCATATTTCTTATAAATCCGTTCAATAAAACGTTCCGGTACAAAGTTGGAAATATCTCCACCGTAGGACGCAAATTCCTTGACAATTGTCGAACTTAAATAGGAATAAGAAAGATCACTTGTCAGGAAAATGGTTTCAATATTAGAATCCTGCACATGGTTCGCCTGCGCGATCTGCAGCTCGTACTCAAAATCTGTCACTGCACGAAGCCCACGCACAATAATGGAAGCGTCTATTTTGTTCATAAACTCTACCAGCAGACCATCAAAGGACGCCACCGTAACGTTTGGAATATCCTTTGTCATCTCTTCTATCATACTAACACGTTCTTCTAAAGAAAACAACGAATTTTTTGCGCTGTTGTTGAGCACTCCGACGACCAGCTCATCCACAATTCTTGAAGCACGGTTGATGATGTCCATATGTCCGAATGTCAGTGGATCAAAACTTCCCGGATAAATTGCTTTTTTCATGTTTGTTATACCCTCTTCTGTTGAATAAAGACATGCATGTTTGTCTTATATTTTTTGAACTTTATCACGGAAAATCCCAGCTCATCCAGATAAGAAAAATCCGTATCCAGCGATGCTTCCACAATAATCATGGTGTCAGGTTTCAACACACTTGATTTTGAAAGGAAACGCAGCACATCTTCTTCAAGTCCCTGCCGGTATGGCGGGTCCATAAAAATAATATCAAATGTATATTTTCCCTCCAGACTGCTGATTCCGCTGATCACATCCGTGGTAAGCAGTCTGGATTCCTTCGTAAATTTTGTGAATGCAATATTATCTTCAATGCATTTGGCCGCTTTCCGGTTATTCTCAATAAAAACCGCATACAAAGCTCCGCGGCTGATTGCTTCTAACCCGATCTGACCGCTGCCCGCAAACAGATCCAGGAAATAACATCCCGGCACATCATTCTGCAGCATATTGAATAATGTCTCTTTGATCTTGTCTGTTGTCGGGCGCGTTTCCAGCCCCTCAATTGTTTTCAGCGGCAGGCTGCGCGCTGTTCCTGCTATGATTCGCATAAGGTTCCTCCATATGTTTTGATGATACACCGCTCCAGAAATGCAATGGCATATGCCGCAGCCGCATGTCTTATTTCACTTCTTGTACCGGTAAAATGTTCTGTCCCGGAAAATATCTTTCCCTGCACAAAACATCCAAAACAGACCGTTCCCACCGGAGTCTTTAAAGTTCCTCCCCCGGGTCCGGCAACCCCCGTTGTAGCCACCGCACATCCCGCGTGTGCCTGTTTTGCAGCACCTTCTGCCATCTCCTGTGCGGTCTGTTCACTCACGACACCATAATCGGAAATGGTCTCCGGCAATACGCCCAGTATCTTTTCTTTTGCTTCGGGAGCATAAGTGATATATCCCTCTTTAAAATAATCGGAAATTCCCGGAATATCTACCAGTGCAGACGCTACCAGTCCTCCGGTACAGCTCTCGGCTGTCGTCACCAGCAGCTGGTGTTCTGCCAGAAGTCTGTCAATTTTCATTAGTTCTGATCCTTTAATACTTCTTTGTTTTTTGCGATATAATCAATCAGAGATACGACGGTAAGTACCAGGGAAATATAAATAAATACCGTTCCGAGTACTGTAAATACCGTATTTTGAATATTCAGTACCAGAAGAATCACGGTGACCATCTGGGATGCGGTTTTAAACTTGCCCCAGTAGCTTGCAGCGATCACTACACCATTGTCTGCAGCAATCAGACGGAATCCGCTGATAATAAACTCGCGGGAAATAATCACAATAACAATCCATGCCGGAATTCTGTCAAGTGCAATCAAACAGATCAGTGCAGAGCAGACCAGAAGCTTGTCTGCCAGCGGGTCCATAAACTTTCCGAAATTTGTTACAAGATTGTACTTTCTTGCAATTTTTCCATCCAGAAAATCCGTCAGGCTTGCGACAATAAAAATAACAAGCGCAATGTAATTTCCGTATCCTTCAAAGTATGGAGCTAACAGAAAAAATACAAAAAACGGTATAAGAATCACACGGAAAGTCGTTAATTTATTTGGTAAATTCATAATTGTTCCTCCTATTTTACGATCGTAGCGATCAGGTCATATTCATATGCACCGGTAACTTCCACCTTTACAATATCTCCGGTTAAAAGTTCTTCGTCCGTATTGATAAAAATATATCCGTCTACATTTGGCGCATCCCGGTAGGTTCTGCCGACGTAGGTATTATTTTCATCCGCAACCTGTCCTTCAATAAACGCATACAAAACCGTACCTTTCATGGCTTCATTCTTGTCAAAAATCACTTCTTCCTGAAGTTCCATGACGTCTGCCTGCCATTCCTCTTTTTGTTCCTGCGGCACCTGATCCGGCATTTCCGCTGCCGGTGTTCCTTCCTCCGCGGAATAAGTAAACGCTCCGAGACGGTCAAATTCCATATCATTGACAAACTGCATCAGTTCTTCGTGCTGCTCTTTTGTCTCCCCCGGGAATCCGCAGATCAAAGAGGTTCGCAAAGTGATATCCGGGACACGTTTTCTCAAATAATGGATTCTCTCGATCAATTCTTTTTTATTTGTTTTTCTTCCCATGCGCTGCAAAATTGTATCGTTGCAGTGCTGGATCGGCATGTCCAGATAGTGACAGACCTTTTTATCCTTAATCATGGAATTGATCAGTTCCTCATAGATTTCCTCCGGATAACAGTACATAATACGAATCCAGAACAGACCGGAAATCCCGTTCAGGCGGTCTAACAATTCATGCAGGCATTTTTTCCCATACAGATCCACACCGTAAAGCGTTGTCTCCTGCGCAACAAGGATCAGTTCCTTTACGCCTCCTGCAACCAGTTCTTCTGCTGACGTAACCAGCTCGTCCATCGGAACACTGCGGTAACGTCCGCGCACAGACGGGATCACACAGTAGGTGCAGTTTTTGTTGCATCCCTCTGCAATTTTCAGATATGCATAATGTCCGCCTGTCGTAACCGTCCGTTTGGTCGACAGCTGCGGCAGTCCGCTGAGCGTATGAAAATTTTTATAAAATTTATGCTGCAGGGTCTCCTCGAGTGCCTCTACAATGGAATCATAGGAATTGGTTCCTAAAATAGCATCTACTTCCGGTATTTCTTTTTTCACTTCATCCTGATAACGCTGTGTCAGGCAGCCGGTGACAATGAGTGATTTACAGCAGCCTGTTTTTTTCTGCTCTGCCATTTCCAGAATGGTGTTAATGCTTTCTTCTTTTGCATCGCCGATAAAACAGCAGCTGTTGACAATAATGATATCCGCTTCCGTTTCATCATCCGTCAGTTCAATTCCATGACTGGTAAGCATACCGATCATGTACTCGGAATCTACCAGATTTTTGTCACATCCGAGTGAAATAAATAATAATTTCATATAACCTCTCACTTGAAAAAGGGAATGACAGCTGTCACTCCCTTTTGGTATTTCTTAGTTTTCGTCCTCTCCAGGTACAATCTTTACTTCTCCGCGGTATAACTCTTCCACGGCAATGGAAAGCGGCTTGTTGCAGACCGGATCATCAATCAGTGGTTTTGCTCCGGCAATGATCTGTCTTGCACGCTTTGCTGTGGCAAGAACAATGGAGTAACGGCTGTTTACCACCGGTTCTTCACCGATTTCGCCCTCGTCATTTACAACTTTCATTAATTCAACATAAGATGGATGTATCATATTCATTCTCCTTTCGAAAAGCTTTTGAGATTTTCTCTCATATGATTAATAAAATCTATATTAGCAGATACCCGATACTCCTGATCCCTTCCGGTATTTTGTGACTGCTCATCACAGATCAGCTGATCAATCAAAGCCGATGCGTGATCCACCGTATCGTTTACCACTAAATAATCATAATTTTCAATTCCTTCGGATTCCTCACATGCACGTGCAAGCCGTGCCGCAATGACCTCTGGAGTCTCTGTACCGCGTCCGACCAGACGGTCACGCAGTGTCCCGGCATCCGGTGCCGTAACAAACATCAGGACAGCATCTTTTATTTTTTCTTTTACTTTTAATGCTCCCTGTATCTCAATCTCTAAAATTACATTCTTTCCGAGATTTAAATTTTCCTCCACATAAGAACGAGGAGTTCCATAAGAGTGGCTGACATATTTTGCATATTCCAAAAAATCATCCTTCCGAATCATGGAATCAAACGTTTCGTCCGTCACAAAAAAATAATCCACACCATCTTTTTCTCCCGGTCTCGGATCTCTGGTAGTTGCGGAAACCGACAGTGCATACCTGTCCGGATGTGCTGCCAGCAGTGCTTTCATCAGAGTTCCTTTGCCCGCTCCGGAAAATCCGGAAATAACAACTAACTTTCCTTTCTGTTCCATAACGCGCTTCCTTTATTCTATATTTTGGATCTGTTCGCGGATCTTTTCGATTCCGGTCTTCAGATTAATTCCCACATCTGAAATTTCAATATTATTTGCCTTTGAGAGAATCGTATTTGCTTCACGGTTCATCTCCTGTGCAATAAAATCGAGTTTGCGTCCTACCGGACCGCCCTCTGAAAGTGTCTCCTTCATCGAGGTAATATGGCTGCGCAGACGCACGGTTTCTTCATCCACACACACCTTGTCTGCATAGATCGTAACCTCTGTCGCAATTCTTCCCTCATCGATCTGGGTATCTCCCAAAAGTTCCTGGATCTTTTCCGTCAGATGGCTGCGGTATTCCTGCATAATCTGCGGAGAACGCTCCTCAATGAAATCCACTCCGGCAAGCAGGTCATCTAACTTCTCACAGAGATCCTTCTTTAAGTTCTCGCCTTCCCGGATACGGGTCTCAACGAATTGTTCACATGCTCCGCAGATTGCCTTCTGCAATCCATTCCAGAGCTCTTCTTCGTCCATTTCCTGTTCTTCCATAACAAAGACATCCGGATAACGGGACAGTGTGCTTACCCGCACATCATTTTCCAGATGGAATGTTTCTGCCATGGCATTCAGATATTTTAAATACTCACCGGCAAGTCCCTCATTATACTTAAGTGCATAATTGTCCTCCGTATAGTCCTCATAGGAAATATACAGATCCACTTTGCCTCGTTCAATATATTTTTTTAACAGACTGCGGATCGCACTCTCAAAAAAATTTAACTTTTTCGGCATCTTCATGTTTACATCAAGATACCGGTGATTTACGGATTTCAGTTCCACGGTAAATTTGCGTTTTTCATCTGCAATCTCACAGCGCCCAAATCCGGTCATGCTTTTAATCATTTTACTTTCTCCCAAATATCATGCACATATCTATGCATAGATAGATGTATTATAATGCTTCTTTGCCGTTTCGTCAAATGTTCTTGCAAAAAATGTATACAAAAGATATCCACTTTCTGCATATAGACAAAAGACGTGGAAATTACTATAATGATTCATGAGTTTGAAAAACACTATAATCATGAACAGGAGAATTTCCATGGCTTTTGACGGAATCGTAATCGCAGGTTTAGTCCATGAACTGAACCAGACGATTTTAAATACAAAAATCAGTAAAATTGCGCAGCCCGAAAATGACGAGCTGCTTTTGACATGCAAAGGAAGCAGCGGACAGTTCCGTGTATCCATTTCAGCAAACGCTTCCCTTCCTTTTTTATATCTGACGGACACCAACAAGACAAGTCCCCTGCAGGCGCCTACATTTTGTATGGTTTTACGCAAACATATCGCAAACGGGCGGATCATAAGCATTACCCAGCCCCATATGGAGCGCATCATCCATCTGAAGATAGAACACCTGAATGAAATGGGGGATCTCTGTCACAAAACCCTTGTCATTGAATTGATGGGAAAACATTCCAATATTATCTTTTGCGATGAGGACGGCACCATAATCGACAGCATCAAGCATGTCTCTTCCGCCGTAAGTTCCCTGCGCGAAGTGCTTCCGGGCCGCCCGTATTTTATTCCTGCCACACAGGAGGACAAATTCAATGCCATGACTATGGATGCCACACAGATCTGCGATGCCATTAAGGCAAAACCGATGTCCATCTGCAAAGCGATCTATACAACATTTACCGGTGTCAGTCCGCTTGTTGCATCCGAACTGGCATACCGGGCCGGGATGGATGCAGATCAGTCTCTTTTGGCCTGTACCGATGA
>ULXT01052651.1_pt1 | contig 11032 bp, 9 predicted proteins | sample 1961571 | NCBI WGS metagenome assembly ULXT01 (sample SAMEA4835846, study PRJEB28245) | human gut metagenome | biome: gut microbiome; material: fecal sample | place: Denmark | collected 2008
AGATTCTTGTCCTCTGTGTGATGGCGAAGGTTATATTACCGAAGAAGATACGGTTACATTCGATATACCGACAGGGTTGTTGAATGGTCAGGGACTTGTAATTAAAGGAAAAGGCAATATTGTTGGCGACCAAACAGGCGATTTCCTTGTTAATATAGATAGAATCTTAGAGCATCCGGTCTTTCAGCGTAATGAATACGACCTTATTTACCGGGTGCGCATAGACGCTCAAATGCAGATGCGCGGTGGTACAATTTTTGTGCCTCTGTTAGATGGTACCAAACTTCCGGTAGTGTTGCCTGCACATGCCGGTAAGCAGGTTATGCTGACTGGGTACGGGTTACCTATATATGGCTCTGGTAAGCGAGGCAATATGATTATAGAATTATCGTAGTAATCTAAAAACACATAATGTGATGATAACCAGCAAAAAAAATGAAAGCGAAGAGCAGACGGTCGTATTGAGAACATTTACATCTGACTTTGAGGCAAATTTGGTACGTGCCAAGTTGCAAGAGGCAGGTATTCCGTGTATGTTGGCCGACGAGTTTTTTTCGAGTCTTTACCCTCTTACAACCGTTGGAACTATCCGGTTGATGGTGTTCAACAAGGATGTAGAGAAAGCGCTGGCTATTTTGAATGATACGGCAGGTGATGGTGGCAGTAATACGCCTCCTGCCGATACTCCTTTATAATAATCATAAAATTTTTCTTCTTATGGAAGCATGTAAAGGCAATACTACAATAGGAGTATTTATAGATGGCGGATACTATGCCAAGGTAAATGAGTCCCTTATGGGAAAGGCAGGTTTGAGGATAAATCTTACCCGGTTATTCGATTTTATCTGTTCACGTGTGGCTATGCTATCGAGCAGCCGGCGCCAAGACAGTCTCATTACGGAGTGCCATTATTTTAGAGGCAGGTATCGTGCTACCGATGCCGCCGAGTTAGATCTTTTGTATGAGGAGCGTGCTTTTGAAGACTCTTTGATAGAAAATGATGTTGTCTTTCACTACAAGCATCTTCGTAAATTTGTATCGGGGGGTGAGACCGATATCATGGAGAAAGGTATCGATGTATGGTTTGCTCTTGAAGCGTACGAATTGTCTATGATACGCCAGTTTGATTATGTAGTTCTTGTTACAGGCGATGCCGACCATGAAATGTTGGCTCGCAAACTCAATGCGGTAAAGATAAAGACTGTGTTGCTTACGTGGAATCTGGATAGTCACTCGTCGACTTCGCGGTTGTTGCATGATGAGGCATGGCATCATATAGAGCTGAAGAACGAATGCAGGAAAGATGCCTCCTTGATGATGAGAATTTGTGATAAGGTGTTGTAATATCTTAGTCGGTCGCAATACCTATTGGGGCTTTGCAACCGACATATATTTTGATAAATCGTACAAGAAATGACACAAGAGCTGCAATGGATTTGGCACAGCTCTTGTGGCTTAAAAGTTGATATTGATTCCACCCATGCAGGTAGCTCGAGGCATGGGATATCCGGCAATGATTTCGTACTGTTGTGCCAGCAGATTTTCGCCTCGAATCCATATTTCCAACCAACGTGTGGCACGGAATGAGGCTTGCATGTTCCACAAAATGAAATTCTCTTTTGTTTCGTTTCCTTGTCCGTTGCTCTTTACCGATGTGTAAAGGCCGGCTACGTATTGTATCCCTGTTGATACACTCCAGCGGTCGTGCTTGAAGCTGCCTCCGAGATATAATTTGTGCTCAGGAGCAGCAAGTACAGGGTTCTCCATGTGTAAGAAGCTGTAATTGGCATTTACCGACCATTGGTCGTTTATTCGGTAAGCGCCCTCTATTTCTGCACCGGTGTTGTTTATTTGGCCTGTATTTTGGTTGAGCTTTCCACTACCGTTGGGATTTGGGAGGGTCATGATGAGGTTTTTGCCGTCGATATAGAAGATGTTTACGCCGTATGTGAGCTGTCCGTTTAAGAGTTGTTGAGCGAATGATACTTCATAGTTCCACAAGCTTTCGGGGCGTAAGTCTGGATTTTGCGGCGGAAACATATACATCTCACGTATGGTGGGGTTACGGAAACCCTTGCTAGCCATAGCTTTCATTTCAATGTCGTGGGGTAGATGCAGTGATATACCGGCTTGTGGTACCCATTCAGTGCCGGTTTGGCTGTGATGGTCTATCCTGGCTCCGGCATCTATGGTGACACATCGGCCTATGTTCTGTCTGAAATCGATGTACGCAGCGATTTCGTCTTGTGTGATATCTACGATGGGGTCGTCTGTTCCAGCAAGGTTGCCGCTTACGTAGCGATTTAGAGCCGAGCCGCCGAAGTGAAAATAGTCGATTCCTATGGTAACTCGGTTCCCTGTAAAGAACTGTGCGCTTTGGTAAAGCGATACGCCCATCATGTCGTCGTGCGATATAAAGCGATACTCCTTGGGGTTGTTAGAGTCGTTGGAATTGGGTGTATAACCGTCGTTTATCCAATGGTCTCCCCAATTGTAGAACAGGCTGGCAGCACCCGAAGTCCATCCGTAGTCGTTTTCTACGGCTACCGAAGTCATGCCTCTTGTGATGCGTTGGTCGGCATCGGCGAGAGGTGTCATGGTACTGCCGGGTTGTGATGCATTGAAATGGGTAACGTTGACATCGGCACGGGCATGCCAATATTTAGAAAATTCATATCCCAATTTCACGTATCCGCCATATTGTTCAAAGTTCATGTCGGGTCTATGCCCGTCGGTACGGTTATACGATACGCTTGCGACGCTGGTAAAACGTCCCTTGCGTACACGGTTGGTAGCTTCTGTTTCCAGTGTATTGAATGAGCCGTATCCGGCGTGAATGTGAGTGTTTACCCCCTCTTCCTGCATGCGTCGGGTTACAATATTGATAACGCCTCCCATGGCGTTTGAACCATATAGCATCGATGCGGGGCCACGGACTACTTCTATCTTCTCGGCCAACATCGTCTGGTAGGCGTCGGCAATGGGATGTCCCATCAGTCCCATATATTGAGGATGTCCGTCTATGAGTACCATTAGTTGTCCTGAGCTACCGCTCAATCCTCGTAACGATATGCCGCCGGCAGCACCGTCTGACACACCATATCCCATGATGCCTCGCGCAGTAGTGAAGAGCCCCGGCACTTGCATCGAGAGAATAGGGAGGAGTGAGGGTTGCATTGTCTGTTCTATTGTCTGTCGGTTGATGACCGATACTGTCATGGGTAGGAGGCGCATGTCGGTAGCATTGCGGGTGCCGGTGACTACAACCTCTTTGATAGTATCGCCTGCTATGGCTTGACTGTTGTCGCTTTGGGCTCGGCTTTGTAACGGCGATATGCCTACCATGCAGGCCAATAGAGCTGTAGCAGTATTTTTTGACAGTTTCAACTTGGCAATAAAGACTTTTACTCGATTATATATCTCTTGCGGGGTGTGAAGCTGTTTACATGCACTCTCCATGGGACACAATCCGGTTTTGTCACGGTTTTCTATATAGGGAGTTTCTCGGTTGTAGTGTACACAGATGCCTTTCTCACGTAGTAGAGACAGAGCTTCGGTACTTATTACGTCGGCATATAATTCTTTTACACCACCTATGGCTAAAAGGGCGGCCGACGCCTTTCCTACAATTTTATCGGCGACATATGCGTCGGCAAGTATTTCAGGAGTATTCTGATAAAGTTCATATAAGTCGGCAACACCTCTGCGGTTAAAGGTACGTATATCGTCATCTTTTTTTATCACGCACGAATATTGGCCAGAGTGCAGCAGTGTTGCCACTTTTTCTATTTCGGTCATAAAGTGTTTTGTTTCAGTTGTTCCACATATCGGTCTATGCGATGCAGCTCTTGGGGAATGTTTATGCGTTGCGGACAGTGGGCGATACATTGCCCACAACCAATGCAGTGATTGGCTTGGCGCAACTTGGGTACACTACGGTCGTACCCTATAAGATATGCACGTCGAGCCTGTTTGTAGCCGGGAGCTTGCGACGAGGTTGCGATATGTCCCTCGTTGAGGCATTTGTTGTAGTGCAACAGGATGGCCGGTATGTCTATCCCATAGGGACAGGGCATACAATATTTGCAGTCGTTACATGGAATGGTATCAAACTCCATCATTTGTGTAGCGACGCTTTGTAAGAAGTTAAACTCCTCGTCGGTAAGAGGCTGTAAGGGTGAGTAGGTACGCAGGTTGTCTTCGAGATGCTCCATACGAGTCATACCGCTCAGTACAGTAAGGATGTTTGGGAAGCTGCCTGCAAAGCGGAAAGCCCACGAAGCAACGCTTTTTTCTGGTTGGCGTTCCTTGAATCGTGCTACAATATTGTCGGGCACGTTTGAGAGGCGTCCGCCCAATAGCGGTTCCATGATGACGGCGGGAATATTCCGTTTTTCCAGTTCGGCATACAGATATTCGGCATCGGTGTTGCGGGGATTGATTTGTTTGGCATATTTCCAGTCCAAATAGTTGAGTTGTATCTGTACAAAATCCCATTTGTATTCTTCTTGTCGCGACAGCAGGTAGTCGAATACGGCAACATCGCCATGATAGGAGAACCCAAGATTACGAATGCGGCCGGCTTGTCGTTCTTCAAGTAGAAAATCCAATACGCCGTTGCGTATATAACGGTTTTCAAACTCTTCCATGCCTCCCATTCCTATTCCATGCAGGAGCAGATAGTCGATATAGTCTACCTGTAACTCCTTCATGGAGTTGTGATACATGGCTATAGAAGCCTCACGACTCCATGTCGATGGAGAGAAATTAGATAGTTTGGTGGCTATGAAGTAGCTTTCGCGTGGATGACGACTTAGTGCTATGCCTGTAGCACGTTCAGAAAAGCCTTGGCAGTAAGCAGGTGATGTGTCGAAATAGTTTACTCCATGCGCGATGGCGTAGTCGACCATCTCGTTGACCAACTCTTGGTCTATCCCTTCGTTACCCTCGCGGGCGCTGCGGCCACCGGTCGATGGCAGGCGCATCATTCCAAAGCCGAGTAACGATACTTGTTCGCCTGTCTTGGGATTGGTGCGATAGGTCATTGTGCCGGTTGGTTCTCCTTCACTTCCGGCTTTTTGTGTAGGGTTGCCGGTGCAGGCGGCAAGTCCTGCTGTAGCGGCTCCTGCGATACCTAATTTCTTCAGAAAATCGCGACGGGTTATCTCTTTTTTATGTATGTTGTCCATAATAGGTCTCTTATAATTCGCGGTGTAATTCAATTCCTTCTACATATATGGCGCTGAAAGGACGCGCGGGACATAAGTTCTCGCATGCTCCACAACCAATGCATCGCTCGGTATTGATGGCGGGAACTTTTACGGTAGGCCGTTGCTGGTCGTCTCCTGCACCACCCCGGTAGCGGTGTCGCCCATGGAATGGAACCATCTGAATAGCACCTGTGGGACAATGGCGGGCACAGTTGCCACATTCGACGCCATCGGTCAAAGGTATGCAGTTGGCCTTTATCCATACGGCATGACCTATCTGAATGGCCGATTTCTCTGCCGGGGTTATGGGACGAATAGTCCCGGCTGGGCATACCTCTGAGCATTTTGTACATTCAGGTCGGCAATATCCACGTTCATATGACATCTCGGGTTGCATCAATTTGGTCAGCTCGGTAGAGGGTCGTAGCACACCGTTGGGGCATACCGATACACACAGTTGGCATGCTGTGCAGTGTTGGGCAAAGTGTTGTGCTCCTATTGCTCCGGCTGGTACAATGGCACGTCTGCGATGAGGTGGTTGCTTTTCTTCGATGATGGCAAGTCCGCCGTCAACTTTCTTTTCTTGAGCTTTTAGAGCGGCAGTTGTTGCAAGTATGGCCGTAGTTGCAAGGAAGCTGCGTCGGGCATTGTCTATTTGTGCCTCGCTCACTTGTGGCGTGTCGGTAGTATGTTTCTTGGTTTGTGGTTGGGGCTGATGGCGTGTATGGGTATAACCGATGGCTTTTGTATGACAAGCTTCTATGCAGTCCATACAGCTTACGCAGCGACTGTAATCTATTTGGTGGTTCTTTGAGTCGATACAAGCGGACTTGCAATTGCGGGCGCATAATCCGCAGTTGATACACTTGTCGGTATTTATCGCTGGTTTCAGCCACGAAAAACGCGATAAAAATCCAAGTATTGTACCTACCGGGCAAATGGTGTTGCAATAGGTGCGGCCATTACGCCATGCCAATACGGCGATAATGATAACCGTGGCGACGGCGATGGCAAATGTTGTGGTGCTTTTTATCCAAACCTCGGTTGAATAGAAGGCATAACTGTCGACACGTTCGGCTATGTAAGCCAGCAAGTTGTTTCCCCATTGGTAGAGTGGAGCAAATAGGTTGCTTGCAATACGGCCGTATGAACTGTATGGAGCAAGTAGAGCTACAAAAGAACCAATACCGCCTATCAAAGCTATTACAAAGAGTACGAGTACTCCGTAGCGCAGCCAATTCTTGGCTGGCGAGTATGAGTAGCGATTCTTGCGTTTCATTTTGCCGAAGTGGGCTACGATGTCTTGAAACACTCCCAAAGGACAAATAACTGAGCAGTAAATACGCCCAAATATCAATGTCAGAGCCACAAGCGCTATTACGATACCTACGTTGAGCGATAAGAGGGCTGGCAGGAATTGTATCTTAGCCATCCAACCGAACCAATGATGTATCGTCCCCGTAAAATCGAGAAACAGCAGTGTAATGAAGACGAAAAAAAATAGGGCGACAAAAATTCTTATTTTCCGTAACATGCAGTTGGCGATTGTATTGTTAATATGTATAAGGTATTTTTTATAGCAGTCTCTTCTCTGCAAAAATAGTATAATCATCTCATGTTGCCAATTTTTTGTTTTTGGATGTGTAGAGATTGCGAGACCGTTTGCATAGGGTAGACTGAGTGTATACCAATAGGCTATCTATCTTCAAATTTTGAGTAATTGTAGAGCCTCTACTTGTATGTTACAAAGATAAGTTGCAATGTCGGCTTTTCTATTATATCTATTACGGGAATTTGTAACGAAATTACTGCATGATTTGTCTATTGCATCATATAGAAAAGGTTGTAGAGTGTTTTTTAACAGTAGAAATAGTATATAACGTTTACTTGTGGTAAATAGTTTCGAGCAATAACTTATATAGTCAATAGCGTAATAAATTTTGAAAACTTTTTATGACTGTATTTTTTTATAATATACTGTAAATCAGATGTATTGTATGTTGTTTTGGGAAACTTTGTTTTTAAGCATAAAAAATTTATTGCTCTATTTGGTACATCGCACGATTATTTTGCGTAAACTTGCAACACTTTTCCGGTAAGTTTATATTACCTTCTATCTATCGAATAATTAATACTTTATAATTTTTGTCGTGGAACGAGAAACGTACACTTATGATGAGGCTTTTGCTGCTTCGCTCCGTTATTTTGGAGGAGACGAATTGGCTGCTCGTGTGTGGGTGAATAAATATGCTCTGAAAGATTCCTATGGACATATCTATGAAAAAACACCCGATGACATGCATTGGCGTTTGGCAAACGAATTGGCTCGTATAGAGCAGAAGTATCCTAACCCGCTTTCGGCGCAAGAACTTTTCGACTTGATGGCGCATTTCCGTTATATCGTGCCACAAGGTAGTCCTATGACGGGTATCGGTAACGATTTCCAGATAGGGTCGCTTTCAAACTGTTTCGTTGTAGGACTTGAAGGTGAGCCTGACTCCTACGGTGGTATTATTAAAATAGACGAAGAGCAAGTGCAGTTGATGAAACGGCGTGGCGGAGTAGGGCATGACCTCTCTCACATTCGTCCGAAGGGTTCGCCTGTTAAAAACTCGGCATTGACTTCTACAGGATTAGTGCCTTTTATGGAGCGATTCTCTAATTCGACGCGTGAAGTGGCCCAAGATGGTCGACGCGGAGCTCTCATGTTGACAGTATCTATCAAACATCCCGATTCCGAGGCTTTTATTGATGCAAAGATGACCGAGGGGAAAATTACTGGAGCTAACGTGTCGGTGAAGATTGACGATGATTTTATGAAATCGGCTATCGACGGAACTCCTTATGTGCAGCAATATCCTATCGATTCAGAGCATCCATTGGTGTCAAAAGAGGTAAATGCTCGTGATATATGGCACAAAATAGTGCATAATGCGTGGAAGTCGGCCGAGCCTGGTGTGCTTTTCTGGGACACTATTATCCGGGAGTCTGTTCCCGATTGTTATGCCGATTTAGGCTTTAAGACAGTTTCAACCAATCCTTGTGGCGAAATTCCGCTGTGTCCTTATGATAGCTGCCGCCTGCTGGCCATTAATCTCTATTCATACGTGAAGAATCCATTCACGCCCGAGGCAACGTTCGACTTTGAACTTTTCCGCGACCATGTTACCAAGGCACAACGTATCATGGATGATATTATCGATCTCGAAATGGAGAAAATCGAGAAGATTATCGATAAAATTATATCAGACCCTGAGACTAACGAAGTGAAAAATACCGAGTTGAACCTTTGGCGAAAAATACAGAAACGTACTCTCCAAGGTCGTCGCACAGGTGTGGGAACTACGGCAGAAGGAGATATGTTGGCAGCTTTAGGACTACGTTATGGTACTGATGAGGCTACTGACAAGTCGGAGCAAGTACACCGTTTCCTTGCTTTGACAGCTTACCGTTCGTCGGTAGAGTTGGCTCGTGAGCGTGGGGCTTTTGAGATATATGATGCTGCTCGTGAGAAAAACAACCCCTTTATCAATCGTTTGAAAGAGGCCGATCCTGAGTTGTACGAGCTTATGGTAAAATATGGCCGTCGTAACATAGCTTGCCTTACAATAGCTCCTACGGGAACTACGAGTCTTATGACGCAAACTACATCGGGTATAGAACCTGTATTTATGCCTGTATACAAGCGTCGTCGTAAGGTCAACCCTAACGACCCTGATGCTCATCCCGACTATTGGGACGAAAATGGTGATGCTTTTGAAGAGTATATTGTATATCACCACAAGTTCCTGACATGGATGCAGATAAATGGTTATGAAGTAAAGAACAATTACACGCAAGAGGAGATAGATTCTCTTGTTGCTAAATCGCCCTATTATAAAGCTACATCAAATGATATCGATTGGCTGAAAAAAGTACGCATGCAAGGACGTGTACAAAAGTGGGTCGACCACTCTATTAGCGTTACCATCAACTTGCCGGCCGATGTTACCGAAGATTTGGTAAACGACCTTTACGTCGAGGCTTGGAAGTCGGGTTGCAAAGGCTGTACGGTTTATCGTGAAGGCTCACGTTCGGGAGTCCTTATTTCAGTAAGTAAGGAAAAGGAAGAAAAGGAGAAGCGTAAATTGGCTGCCGGAGATACCGTTGCTCAGCCGCTTATCGTGCACAAACGTCCTATCGAACTCGAAGCAGACGTAGTGCGTTTCCAGAATAACAAGGAAAAATGGATTGCCTTCGTTGGGCTGCTTAATGGTCGGCCTTATGAGATATTTACAGGTTTGGCCGATGATGACGATGGTATATTCTGTCCCAAAAATGTAACCAAGGGCAAGATTATAAAAGCTGTCGACCCTGATGGGAATAAGCGATACGACTTCCAGTTCGTCAACAAACGAGGTTATAAGACAACTATCGAAGGTCTATCCGATAAGTTCAATCCTGAGTATTGGAATTATGCAAAGCTTATATCGGGAGTATTGCGTTACGGTATGCCTATCGACCAAGTAATAAAACTTGTTTCGGGGCTCGACCTTGACAATCAGTCTATCAATACTTGGAAGAATGGTGTGGAGCGCGCATTGAAAAAATATCTGCCCAATGGAACGAAGGCTGGTGGACTTACCTGTCCCAACTGTAAGCAAGAGACTCTTGTCTATCAGGAAGGATGCCTCATTTGTACCAACTGCGGCACATCTCGATGTGGATGATAATATAGTTGCATCATAATCACGTAAATGGTCTTGTAGCCATTTTAATAGATACCCCCGTTAGAGCTGGCTCTGACGGGGGCACTTTTTTGAAGGGAGATGTTGTTTCTATTAAGTAATATGCGTCGATGTATGGTCTGTCTTATGTCAATTGCAGTGGTATATAGCATATAATAAATATATATGTATTATGGACTGATGGATAGCGCTCTTCTCTATATGAAGATAGCTTACTTGAGTAATTATAGAGGGGCAACATTATTATATAAATATGTGAGATTGTTTTCTTAAATCAGAAAATTTTATTTTCATTTGCCTATACACACTCGTTTCGTTATCTTTGCTACGAGCCATGGCCTGTGTATGTCTTTGATGATGCTGTGTCGCTGTTTTGAGACGTTGAAATGTATTGTATTGAATCAGCTAAATAGTAATCATTAGAAGTTTGGGGCAAAGCTTGTTTGCGTTGAAAGTGCAGGTAATTATTCATATCTTTAATCTTATAGTATGGAAGCACAAAATCAAAACCAAAATCAAAAATCCCGCCCTCCACGATGGTTTGTGGCCTTGGCAGTGCTAACGGCCCTCCCTATTTTGGCCTATCCGTGGATATGGGCCTATTTTAAAAGTCATTCCTTTCCGTGGCTCGATTCTGGAATGCTGCAATTCATTATATATGCATTCCCCGTATATATCCTTGCTACTTGCTGGTTTAGTTGCAAAATATATGTTGAGCGTCCTATCGTATCATGGATATTGCAGGTGTTGTTGCTTTTCTGTTATGCCCTGCTTTTTTGGATAATGTCGCTCTGATATACTCTTCATCGGACTCTCTCGTAAGCCATGATTGAGGGAAAAAGTTATGTTTTTCTGCAGGTGTATCTTCCAGAAAATGGACTTTTCATACTTATATCACAAAATATGTTTTACAACAGTTGTGTATAACATATCTATGCAACATATTGAATATCAATATATAAACAAGTTATTAACAACGTTATCAACTGAATTGTTGAAAAATAATAGCAAAAAAATCCTCAAAATACTTGCACAGTAAGTTTTCGCGCAGTATCTTTGCATCCGCAACCCGAAAAAAGAGGGGTGCGAGAGAGG
>ULXT01060424.1_pt1 | contig 11006 bp, 7 predicted proteins | sample 1961571 | NCBI WGS metagenome assembly ULXT01 (sample SAMEA4835846, study PRJEB28245) | human gut metagenome | biome: gut microbiome; material: fecal sample | place: Denmark | collected 2008
ACCGCCCGATTGTGTGGCATTTTCCCAACCGTTGGGACGGCAGTCAGGACACTGAATCCGGATATGGCGCTTTCTCTGCCTTGCTGAAAGACGATTATCATCTTCTTTATTTTTGGGAAACACAAGAACTGCGGCTTTACGACATAAACAAGGACATCGGCGAACGCCATAACTTGGTGGCAGACCGTCCGGACCTCGTAAAACAGCTGGCTCACGAACTGACAGATACGCTGAAATCCTATGGCGCCCAACGCCCCGTAATGAGCGCCACAGGACGCCCTGTCCCATGGCCGGACGCGTCCGGCGCGGAATAAGCCCGGACGCATCCGGAACAAACCGGCCTCGACGCCCGGAGGAAAAACAAACGAAAAATCCGGCCACCGGACGTAATGAAAAATGTCTACCGTTCGGCGCTGTAACCAGAGGATGACGACAGAAATTCCCGGCTGGACCTTACAAACTGCAAAAGAACGAAACGAAGAACGGCACAGAAAAGTCCATCAATACACCGTGGAGAATGGCCAAAGGCATAATGTCCTTACCCGAACAGCGTGTAATGACCGGCAGCACAACATCCATAGAGTTCACGCCTGCGGCCGAGATGGGAGCCAGCCTGCCGAAACACTTTTTGAGCAAAGGGCTACCCAACAAGGCGATCATTTCCCGGAACACGTTGGTCAACAAGGCAATGGTGCCCAACTCTGTGGCCAGTTGCAGACCGAGCGTAGGCGTTTTGAACTGCGTGATGAGAATAGACGACAACGAATAATAAGCAAACCCGCTCCCGACGGCCATGCAGTCAAACGCGCTCCACCGACTGATCAACAAACTGGCAGAGGCGGAGAAAAGGAGTGTCCCCACAACCGTACCCAAGGGCAGAAGAAGCATTCGGGGACGAAGTTTACTCACAAGTTGCTTCAGGTTTTCCATGCTGCCGATGCTGATGCCGACTTGCAGCATGAGCGTATAAAGCACGTACATGGAGACGGGATGAAAATCGACATCCGGCTTACACGTGGCCCCAATCAGGCAGCCGGCGCAAAACATCAGACAGACTATCAGACTATTTTTCATAGTTTCCCTCCCTTCTTGAAAAACAGATTGTAAACTATCCATGAAGCCAGCACACTGCCCAGCGAGCCGGCCGTGGCCAACAGTATGGCCTGCCAACCGAATCGGCCCAAGCCTGAAACGATGACAGGATTTCCCCCGACCGTAAGTCCCAAGATGAAAAGCATAAAGAAAATTGTCAACGTGATAGTTTTTTCGATATACCGGACAAACTTCACGTGACGCAGGGCGTAGCCGATGATCACACCGGCCATCATAATCAAAAATATGGTCAGCATAAACAGTTTCGTTTAGAATGATATGATACGGTAAGAAACGTCTCTCCCCGCAGAACGGTGGAAAAACGACCAGTCAACACAAAAAGAAAACGAAACGGATCAAATAAAGCCACTGAACCAGTGTACATGCACAGGATGCGGCAGCCCGCCTCCCAAGCTTATGGGCAGCGGCTGTGCAGTTAAGATGTTATTTTGCGCATGTGTAATCATTGTACAGTGGCTCTTTCTTTGTGCAAAGATAGCAAAAAGAAAGAAAACAACCAAACACGAGTTGATTCTTATGCGCTTAATGGAGCATGAATCCGCGTTTATGACCTCTTTTTCCATGTTCGGCATAAAGACCGGCCGAAGCGCCAGACGGAACCCATGAAGAACGGCCATGTCAAGGCCTCCTGCCGACGCTCTTTGCTATACCTTCGCGGTGGCACGCTCTTTTCTCTGACAAACGTCCTCACGGTGTGTGGAATATCATTAAATCCGACAGGGAAACCTACCTCAGACACCGGTATGCGGGGAAGCCAGACAAATAAAAGGAAATCGTCCACGCGCCCGAAGGCCACGAATCCCTTTGTCCGCTCACAACGGGCAATCCTGCCGGACATGCTTTTCCACCTAAGCTAAAAGACATCCAGACGGGAGACCGCATCACCGGAACACCCTTGGTGAACGTGTCGGCCGTAAAGCCGATTGACCACGGAACTTTACACCGGACGGTGGATTGAAGCTCATTCCGTTTTGTCTTTCGCCCACCGTTCACTATCTTTGTTCCACAAAACAGGAGGAGGCTCGGGAGAGCCCGACGGGAAACGGATTTTCCCGTACCTCTCCACCCCATCTCTCCCTTGTCAGTATGTAAAAAGACAGGCCGACGCCTACCGCCTACACGCGGCGAAACTAAAACGAGCGTATGAGCGTCGCGACAGACCTCGGAGACAAAATACAGGAAACATGGAAAGAGACCACATAGAGATACGCGGTGCAAGGGTGCACAACCTGAAAGGAATCGATGTAGACATACCCTTGAACCAAGTCGTAGGAGTCGCAGGCGTATCCGGGTCAGGCAAATCATCCCTGGCCCTCGGCGTAGTCTATGCCGAAGGTTCAAGGCGTTACCTCGAAGCGCTTTCCACTTACACACGGCGGCGCATTTCCCAAGCCCCGAAAGCAGAAGTCGACCATATACTATACGTCCCGGCCGCCATCGCTCTGCGCCAACGCCCGGGAGTGCCGGGCATACGCAGCACCTTCGGTACCGGCACGGAACTGCTCAACAGCCTTCGCCTTATGTTCTCCCGACTGGCCAGCCACCGGTGTCCAAACGGCCACTACTGTCCGCCTACGCTCGACGTAGCCGCCGGTCGGGAACTGGCCTGTCCTGAATGCGGTGCACACTTCTACGCACCGACAGCCGAGGACTTGTCGTTCAACAGCGGCGGAGCCTGTAAGAAATGCGGCGGGATAGGCACCGTCATGACGGTGGACCCCTCAACCCTCGTGCCCGACCCGACCCTGACCATCGACCAAGGTGCCGTGGCACCGTGGAACTCTCTGATGTGGACCCTGATGGTAGAAGTCTGCCGCGCCATGGGCGTACGCACGGACGTACCGTTCGAAGAACTGACACCGGAAGAAAAAGATATCGTTTTTCACGGGCCTGCCATCAAAAAACACATTATATATAAGAGCAAGTCGTCGGAAGTCTCAGCCGAGATGGATTTCACTTATTACAACGCCATATACACGGTCGAAAATGCCTTAGCAAAAGTCAAAGACGACAAAGGCATGAAGCGGGTTGAAAAGTTTCTGAAACAGGACGTCTGTCCCGAATGCCACGGCACCCGCCTCAACGAGGCCGCCCGTGCCCCGCTCATCCGCGGCTTAAATCTGGCTCAGGCCTGCGAAATGCCGCTCAGCCAGCTCGATGATTGGGTCCGCGGAATCCCGTCTTGGCTACCTGAGCGAATGCGCCCCATGTGCAAAAGCATCTGCCAGTCTTATTTCGACACATCACGCCGCCTGCTCGAACTCGGCCTCTCCTACCTCAGCCTGGACCGTGCCGGCTCCACGCTGTCGACAGGCGAACGCCAACGAATGCAACTGGCCCGCTGCGTCCGCAACCGAACGACAGGGGTTGTCTACGTGCTCGACGAGCCTTCGATAGGCTTGCATCCGGTCAACATCAAAGGCCTCATCGGCGTGATGAAGGACCTGACCGATGATGGCAACTCGGTCCTGCTGGTCGACCACGACACACAAATTCTCCGGCACGCCGACTGGCTCATCGAAATGGGGCCGGCAGCCGGAGCAAAAGGAGGAGAAGTCATTGCACAAGGCACAGTCACACAAATTGAAACAAATGCGAAATCGCTCATAGGCCCTTTCCTGTCGGCGCAACATCCCCTCATCATTCGCCAACGCACCGCACTGGAAGACATGTTCCCGAACGGTACGATCGAGATGCGGACCGGCCCCATCCACACGGTTCATCCCCTCGAAATACGCATTCCCAAAGGGCGCATGACCGCCATTACGGGTGTATCGGGATCCGGAAAGACCACGACCATCCTCGAAAGTCTCATGCCCGCACTCCAAGCCTCCATCCGCGGAGAACAACTGCCGCCGCACGTCAAGCACGTCACGGCCCAAGGGATCAAGAACGTCAAGCTCATCGACTCCACGCCTATCGGTGCCAACGTACGCTCAACGGTAGCCACGTACGCCAACGTACACGACGACCTGCGCAGGCTGTTTGCCAGGACCCCGACCGCAAAATCCAACGCCGTCAAGGCGGGCGACTTCTCATACAATACAGGCGCTTTGCGCTGTCCCGTATGCGACGGGACAGGAACAGTCAGCCTCGACGTGCAGTTCCTCCCCGACGTAGATATTCCCTGCCCGGCATGCCACGGTTCACGCTACGCACAAAAGTCAGAAGAATTCCGACTGGAAACGGCCGACGGGCATTCCTACTCGATGCCTGCACTGATGAAAATGGATGTGGCTGAGGCCGAAAAGGTGCTCTCACACCACAAAACGCTGAAATCGCGCCTCGAAACCCTCAACCGCATCGGGTTAGGTTACATCACACTGGGCGAAGCCACCACAAGCCTTTCGGGCGGTGAAGCCCAACGGTTGAAACTGGCTACGGAAATGGGAACCCGACAAGACGACAGCATCTTCATTTTCGACGAACCGACCATCGGCCTGCATCCGCTCGACACACAAACCCTCATCGCCGTGTTCCAACAACTGCTCGACCTCGGTGCGACACTCATTATTATAGAGCACGACCTCGACGTCATCGCCAACAGCGACTATGTCATCGACCTCGGCCCTGGCGGCGGAAAAGAAGGCGGCACCATCGTCGCGCAAGGCACGCCGGAACAACTCGCAGCCAACCCCGCCAGCATCACCGGTCGCTTCCTCTCACTATAAACCGTTGAGGGATAATCCATTCAACCGCTCCACGGGCAAACGCCACTACACGGGCGGCAGTCTTTCAACGCCGCCCACTCACGCCTCATGCCGGCCCGCCCAAACAAAAACGCAACCGGAGCACAACCTTTTTGGGTGCAGACATACATACTTGAAAAGAAAAAACTATCTTTGCAAGTATGTTTGAACTCACGCAACATATCGAGAGCTTATTACTCAACAACGACTGTGTGGTCGTCCCCCACTTGGGCGGTTTCGTCACCAGTTCCCAGCCGGCTCATTGGGTCGCCGAAGAAAACCTGTTCTTCCCGCCAACGCGCAGCGTGGGCTTCAATCCCCAACTCACAATCAACGACGGACTGCTCACACTGTCCTATATGCAGGCTAACGATGTCAGCTACCCCGACGCCCAGAAGCTCGTCGAGAACGACGTCGCGCATATTAAGGAAGTCATACTCAGCCAAGGCGAATTCATGTTCGACGGCATCGGGAAATTAAGCCTGCGCCAAGACGGCCACTACGATTTCACCCCAATCGAGGCCGGTGTCGTATCGCCAGACCTATATGGTCTCGACTCGGTGGAAATCGGACGAATCCAATCTCAGGCAGAAACACAAAAAGCAACGGTCAGGACATGGGGAAAGGCATGGAAAGCGTTCAGACCGCTCCATAAAGTGCAGAGAGGCCACGCACACATGCTCCGGCAAACTATTACGCAGACGGCAGCCGTCGCGATAGTCACACTCCTACTCTACTTTGCGTGGTCGACTCCCATCCAACAGGCACCTTACAGCCAAGACATGCAGGCGAATCTAGCCAGCAGCCTGATATTCAGCGACGAGCCCAAGCCCCAATCCGCAGGAAAGCAACAAGCAGTCGTCCTAAAAGAGACAACCGCTACGACGGACACACACGAGACAGCGCCCGTAAAACCTGTGACTGCGTCCACAAAGCCGGCCTCGGCAGCTGCTTCACGCCCCGAAATCACGCATACAGAGACAGTGCCCCCGTCCAAAAGTTACACCATCGTGCTGGCCAGTGCCGTCAGTTCCCGAAATGCGCATGCTTTTGTAGACCGCCTCACGAAACAGGGCTACAAAGACGTTTCCGTATATAAAAAGCAGAAAATGGTCCGTGTCATTTACGGTCACTTTGCAAGCGAAAACGAAGCGTTTAACGAGTTGAAACGCTTGCATAACTCCGAAGAATTTGCAGAAGCATGGGTGCTTGCCCTACCATAACCCATTTCGCCCATCTCCAATGAAAAGAATACGTTGTCCCAAATGCGACGAACCCATCACATTCGACGAAAAGCTGTATGCTCCCGGCCGTGTATTGGTGTTCGAATGCCCGTCGTGCCATAAAGAATTCAAAATCAGGATAGCTTCGGGCAAAAAGGACGGGGAAGCACAGAAAACGCCTGAAACACCGGCAAGCCTGATTGTTATCGAGAACGCCTTTCACTACAAGCAAATCATTCCGCTCGCCATGGGGGAAAATATCGTCGGAAGATACGTCTACGGAACAAAGGCCAACGCCGCGATTCGAACCGTCGACCCCAGCATTGACACCACACATTGCATCATTACATTAAAAAAAGGAAAAGACGGGGACACCGTGTGCACACTGCGTGACGCTCCGTCAAACACAGGCACCTTTTGGCAAGACCACCTGCTCGGCCTGAAAGAAACGGCCCGCCTGACAGACGGCGACATCATCACCATCGGTGCAACCACCATGATATTCACTCAGAAAGCCAATTAGCCCCATGAGAAGGTTGCTGTTTACCGGCGTGGCCATAATAGGCAGCATTCTTTTTGCACAAGCCCGTTCCGGCTCGCCGGAAAACGATTTCAAAGGTTCTTTCTTTAACTCCAAATACCGCATCAATCTCGTAATCGATTTGGAAAACGAGAGTGTAGTCGTTCCCGGACTTTCATTTTTAGGCCAGACACACGGCTACATGGGCGGGAATATCTACGGCGTCTGGATGATTACCTCCTGCAAGGTCAAGAAAGACGAAGCCACCATCCGCATGTCGAACGACCAAGGCGCTGACGCCCAGACCGTCAGACTGACTTCCACCGATGATGGAGGCTTGGACTACCAAGTCGTCGGCGACAACGAGGTCAAACGCATCGAAGGACGAAAATTGGTCAAAATTCCCGCCACGCTCCACTTCGAGCGCAAATAAGGACACAAGAAAGACGCCTTCGCGCCATTTTATCTTTGCAAGGCGACTTGCTCCTGACGCAATTTCAACAGTTCTTCATTCTGCCTCTCCCTGTTCTTGGCCTTACTCACCATCGAGGCCACCATAAGACTGCGCGGCCAGATGGCCAATAAAGTGGAAAGGTGCATCCCAGTCCCCGCAAGCCATGCCGCAAAGAAATACAACCAAGCAGCATATCCCGGCATACCCGATGCGTCACCGTTGATGACGCCTATGTGAGAAACAAAATAACTGGCCGACAATACTATCGTAGGCAAGAAAAACACCAAAGAGATGACGCCGACAGTCAGCCAGCCGGTCAATTGGACCAGGAACCAGCTTCCCAATGACTTCAACCCCTCGGAACGAAGCAGTTTCCAACTCTCACGCAACGGGGCACGCTCCACCAGGACGATCTGCACCCACAAGCCGCCCACAACGACGCCTCCCAGCACGGCGGCCACGGCAATCCACCACCACGGGCTGAGACACAGCGAAGCATACAGGCTTCCCCCTATCAGCGCCAACGCCACCACAAAGAGCAACAGGCTCAACAGCGAACGCCCCAACCTATGACGCAGATTGCCCGCAAAGCGATGCGAACCGCAATGGGGCAACTCGCCCGACGCACGATAGAAATCCACCTGCACGTATGCCGAACTCTGCCAACAAGCGGCGGCCAAACCATAAACCAACAGCACAACAGCTACCCAGGCCAAAGCAGCCGGCGTGAACCAGAGATAATGCACGAACAGGAGGAAGGACAGCAAAGCCACACCGGCACCAGCCGTCACAGCTTGCAGCCAACTGTATTTCAACACAGACTTATATTCATTTATCAACAGACGCCATGCCGTAGCCACACATGCCTGATAGCTGCGTTCCCGATAAAAGATAGATTGAGTTTCAGTCATTCTGATGAGGTTTCTTGCTTTGTGCCCGCAAAGTTACGCAATTTTTATAAGCCCGGACGATTTGACAGTTTTCTTAATATATCTTCAACATAAGTTACGGACACAGATAAATCTTGCCCCGACGGTAAGCACACCGACGACAAGCGAGAACGGCCCGCTATGAAAGCAGGCAGAAATGTCAGTCTGCAAAGAAAAGAAACTGAAAAACTTCGTATATTTGTTGCACTAAACCGCCTCTTAGCCATGAAAGGACTCATCGACTTTCTCTATACATCGGCCGCACCCTCAAACGATGCAGCCTTACTCGCCTCCATTGCCGGACACCCGCTCATCAACCGGCTTTTCGTGATAACGACTGCTCAGGCAGACACAGACCGGTTTCCCGAGAAGGCGGAAAGCATCGTCTGCGAAAGCGTCAGCGACATGCGTTTTTTCCGCCAAGTGGCGCGACGGGCCACATCTCCTCTGCTCATGTTTTTCTTACGGCCAGCCTCACTCGAATTAGGCTACCGCTGCATCGACCGATTTGCCGAAATGGCACAAGACGGAAAAAGTGTCTTTTTCTATGCCGACCGATATGATATCATCCATGGGCAGAAGACATCACACCCCGTCAACGACTACCAACCCGGCAGCATAAGAGACGACTTCGACTTCGGAGGCCTCGTCATGCTCCGCACAAAAGACCTTCACGCCTTCATCAAAGCCGAAGGCCACTCGCGCTTTCACTACGCTGCCCAATACGCATTGAGGCTCTTCCTCAGTCGCACAGGACGGTTCTGCCACTTGCGCGAATCGCTCTACGCGGAAAGCCAGACCGACTTTCGCGCCAGCGGAGCAAAGCAATTCGACTACGTAAACCCCAGCAACCGGCTCGTACAGGCCGAAATGGAGCGGGCCTGCACGGCCCACCTGAAAAAAATCGGTGCGTGGCTCGCCCCCGACGAATTGGACGCAATCAATTTCGACCAAGAAAGTTTTCCGGTAGAGGCCTCCGTGATTATTCCGGTCCGGAACAGGGCCAGGACAATTGCCGACGCCTTACGGAGCGCCCTCAGTCAAGACACGTCGTTCGACTTCAACGTCATCGTCGTCGACAACCATTCGACCGACAGCACCTCCGACATCATCCGCCAGATAGCCAGTGAGGACAGGCGCGTCGTCCACCTCATCCCCCAACGCGACGACTTAGGCATCGGCGGGTGCTGGGACATCGCCATACGTCACAGCCAATGCGGTAAATTCGCCGTACAGCTCGATTCCGACGACCTGTACAGTTCGCCAGCCACCTTGCAGACAATAGTCAACACATTTTACGCCCAGAAGGCTGCCATGGTCGTCGGCTCCTACCGGATGGTAGACTTCAACCTGACCACCATCCAGCCCGGCCTCATCGCCCATAAAGAATGGACGGCGGCCAACGGGCGGAACAACGCCTTGCGCGTCAACGGATTGGGTGCCCCGCGTGCTTTCTACGTACCCATCCTCCGCAAATGGGGCGTCCCAAACACCTCCTACGGCGAAGATTATGCGCTCGGCCTCCATTTCTCACGCCGTTACCGCATCGGACGTATCTACGATGAAATCTATCTGTGCCGACGCTGGGAAGGAAATTCCGATGCAGACCTCCCAACCGAAAGAATCAACCGTAACAATGCCTACAAAGACAGTCTGCGCACGCATGAGATTCATGCCCGGCAGGCACTCATCGAAAAATGGAACCATCCCCTTCACCAAGCCGAAGCGGAACAGTTTTTCAACAGGCAAATGGAGACATGGCCTGAGGCCAGGCAACGCTTTCAGCAATTGGAGACAGACGTCGAAATCCGCAACCTGCCATTCGGCGAAGACCGGGGTCTGAGCGTACAGTTCAACCCCTCCCGCAAAGTATCGACAAACGCGAAGACCGACCCCGTCAGCCTTGGGAAACGCCCTTGCTTCCTCTGTGACTGCAACCGTCCAGGCGATCAGGACGCTTTGGCCGTAGAAGGGAAATTCAACCTCCTTGTCAACCCCTACCCCATCCTGCCACACCATTTCACGCTCCCGACACGGCGCCACGTCCCCCAACAACTCGAACCTCTCTTCGGCGATTTATGCCGCATGGCATGGGCGATGCCAGACTACCTCTTCATATATAATGGAGCCCATTGCGGCGCCTCGGCCCCCGACCATGCCCACTTTCAAGCCGGCCGCCGCGGCCGCATCCCCATCGAACGCGACTGGAAACGCTATGAAAATGCGCTTGAAAAAGTCTACCCGCTACACACACGTGAGGAAGCCGAACTGGAAGAGCTGGGCTATACGGACAAAAACAGCGGAATCTATCTTCTTCACGACTATGCCTGCCCCGCTTTCGTCATCCGGGCCAACCGGACCGACGGCGGTTTCCCGCTGTTCCACAAACTCTTTGAACACTTGCCCGTTCAAGCAGGACATGCCGAACCCGACGTCAACCTGCTCACATGGAAACAGCAAGGAGCAAACGCACAGCCTGACGAACTCATCGTTATCGTCATACCCCGCAAAAAACATCGCCCTGACTGTTACTATGCGTCCGGCGAAGCACAGATACTCGTCAGTCCGGGCGCCATCGACATGGGAGGATGCCTCATCACCCCACGTGCCTGCGACTTTCAGCGCATGACTGCCGACATAGCCACGGGCATTTTGAAAGAAGTGACACTCACAGACCGCGAAATACGTCGCGTCGCCACTCGGCTGAAGGACACGAAAGAGACGGCCATCCCGGCTCGCATCCCTTCGGCTACGGAGTTTACCGATCACGAACCGGACGTACGCATCGGCATCATGCACGACACGCAAATCGACTTCACTCTGTCGGGTCCTTTCACGGCCAAAGGCAAGAGCATCAGCGGCAGCCAGAGTGTCAAATGCCGTGAGGGGTGCATCCTCTGGAACGGGGATTTATACAGCGAGCTCACCTTTTCGCCCGAAAGCCCGGACAGCACGTTCACCCTGCACGGCGTGTCGATCGGCATCAACTTCCATTGGGAACAGAAAGAAGACGAGACGTTCCGCGGATGCCTCCGCCTCATCGTTGAAGACGACAAGGTTGTGGCCATCAACACCCTG
>ULXT01052456.1_pt1 | contig 10997 bp, 6 predicted proteins | sample 1961571 | NCBI WGS metagenome assembly ULXT01 (sample SAMEA4835846, study PRJEB28245) | human gut metagenome | biome: gut microbiome; material: fecal sample | place: Denmark | collected 2008
CTGAAGGATACCCTGCAGTATCAGGACACCGCAGCCCGTGCCGAGGGCATCACGGCCCACAGTGAGACGCTGGGCGAAAAACAGAAGGCCCTCAAGTACCGCGAGGGCCTGACCGTGGCCCTGACCAATACCCTGATCCTGCTCACGGTGCTGGCCGTGCTGGGCACCAGCCTGAGCCTTTACCAGAGCGGAAAACTGGGCGCCGAGGGGGTGCTGGTGTGCACCCTTTCGGCCCTGAGCTCCTTTGGCCCGGTGGTGGCACTGGCAAACCTTGGTGTGGGCCTGACGCAGGTGTTCGCCAGCGCCGACCGTGTTCTGGACCTGCTGGAGGAAGAGCCTGTCACTGCGGATGTGACCGATGGCACAGACACTGCCTTTGCGGGTGCTGCGGCAGAGCATGTGAGCTTTGCCTATGCCGAGGAAGAGATCCTGCATGACCTGAGCCTGACCATTCCGGAAAAGAAGATCGTGGGCATCACGGGCCGTTCGGGCAGCGGAAAGTCTACCTTCCTGCGGCTGCTGATGCGGTTCTGGGATGTGTCCGGCGGCAGCATCCGCTTTGGAGAACAGGACATCCGCCGGGTGAACACCGCCGCTCTGCGTGCGCAGGAGAGCCTTGTGACCCAGGAGACCGAACTGTTCGATGACACCATCGAGAACAACATCCGCATTGCAAAGCGGGATGCCACCCGGGAAGAGGTGGAAGCGGCCTGCAAAAAAGCTGCACTGGATGGTTTCATCCGCAGCCTGCCCAAGGGCTATGACACCCCGGTGGGGGAGCTGGGCGGTGCCCTTTCCGGCGGCGAGCGTCAGCGCATCGGTGTGGCGCGTGCGTTCCTGCACGATGCGCCGTTTCTGCTGCTGGACGAGCCTACCTCCAATCTGGACAGCCTGAACGAGGGGGTCATCCTCAAGGCTGTGCGGGCAGAGTGCAAAGACAAAACGGTGCTGCTGGTCTCCCACCGAAAGTCTACCATGGCGGCGGCAGACATCAGCTTTTCGGTGGAAAGCGGCCGCCTGAGCTGAAAACGGGTTCTACAAAGAAACAGCCGGTCTCCTGCGCGGAGGCCGGCTGTTTTTGGTCATAAAGAATTACTGGATCGCATTCAGGATCTGCTGTGCAATGTACTTGTGGCCTTTGACGGTGGGGTGGCCGTCCGCAGCGGTCTGGGTGCGGGGAATATCCACATAGATCAAGCCTTCCTGTGCGGCAAGGTCTTTGGCAAAGCGGTTCAGTTTGCTGAAATAGCGGTTCCATGCGGGCAGCAGAGGCACCGGATTGGTGTAACCCAGCAGCACGATTTTGGCATCCGGGTTCAGTGCGCGGATACCGGCCACGATCTGCGGCAGGCTGGCGGTCACATTGGTATAGGCCTGATCGCAGATCTCATCCATGCCGCGGAACAGCAGGCGGTTGGTGGCGCGGCTCTCGTCAAAGGTAAGGACCATACGGTTCAGCGCTTCGAGGAAGAGCCCCAGCTTCTGGAAGTTGAAATCACGCAGGGCACCGCTGACCATCAGCCCGGCCAACTGCTCACTCTTCCAGTTGGTGGCCTCGCCCAGACCTACGATGCAGGGCACCAGCGCGTCGTTGGAGCCGATTTGGATGGAAATGATATCGGCCTTGCGCAGGTACTCCTGATATTCCGGGTAGACGTAGTACGAGCCGGAAGCCTGATTCATCTTGGGCATGGCGCTGCTTTGCACCATATCCACCATGTCAGGGCTCATCAGGCTGGGCAGGCCCAGATTGATGGCGTGCTGGCGGTCCAGCCCAAGGCCCTTGCCCACAAGGGCGGTGTAGCACTGGGAAGAGTAGCCCTCGAAGTTTGGCCGGAGATCGTAGCCGATCTGGGCGATGTTGTATTTCATATCGGCAAGGCCGACACCGGAGGTGATGCTGTCGCCCAGCGCCACATAGGTGAGCTGCGGCTCCGGTTCGCCGGCTGTCTGGGCATCGGCGGGCGCTACAGTCTGCTCCTGCTGCACTTCTGCTGCTTTGGCGGCAGGCAGCTCCGTCTGTTCGTCGGCAGCAAATGCAGGCATGGCCAGCAGCACAAGCGCTGCCGCTGCGGCCAGAAAGCTGGCAAATTTTTTGTTTTTCATTGAGATTCCTTCTTTCCGGAATGACTGCACCTGTGCGGCACAGCTGTTGTCTCTATGATAAGATGGAAAGTAAAAATTGTCAACTGACAAAATTCAAAAAATTGCGGTCATCGCTGCGCCCGTATTCTGCGGTTTCTTCCATACAAAAAAGCTCTCCCTTGCGGGAGAGCCCAGTGTCTGAAAAACGATAGGGTGATGTTCAGGATCAATAATCGCGGGGAGTGATCTCTTCCTCCAGCTTGCGGTAGTCCACCTTGCCAACGGGGGTCATCGGCATTTCACTGATGAACTTGTAGCTCACCGGCTGCACGTACTCCGGCAGCTCTTCCTTGCACAGCTGGCGCAGCTCGCGCACGATCTGGCGCTTCTTTTTGTCGGCCTCCGGGTCCAGCACCACGTAGACGAAGGGCAGGCGGCCCTGCACATGGTCCTTATCGGTGCAGCCTACCACCGAGCACTGATGCACAGCCGGATGGCGGCTGATGACGTTCTCGATCATGGACGGGAACACCTTGAAGCCATCGTGACGGATGATCATGCGCTTGATGCGGGAGTCCAGATACACAAAGCCGTCCTCGTCCATGTAGCCGACATCGCCGGTGTGTGCCCAGATCTGGCCGTCTGCATGGCGGCGCAGGATCATATCGGTCTCATCGGGCTTGTTGTAGTAGCCCTTCATGACGGTGGGGGTGCAGATGCAGATCTCGCCGCGCTCCCCGATGGGCAGCTCGGTCTCGGTGCCGGGCTCGAAGATGGACACCACCGTATTCAGCATGGGAATGCCCACGCTGCCGGGCTTGGTCACATTGCCGGCGGCAACGGTAGCGGCAGAGGCGACTTCGGTCATGCCGTAGCCCTTGGCCAGCGGATACTCCACGTTGTGTGCCTTCAGGAACTCGTTCACGGTCAGCTCAGCGCCCAGCGGCAGCGAGTCGCCGCCAGCGGCATAGTTGCGGATGAAGGAGAGATCCTTCTTCTTCTTGAGCAGCGGAGAAGCTGCCATCTGCTGGTAGTGAGCCGGAACGCCGAACATGTGTTCGGGCTTGTGCTTCCAGATCAGTGCGCCCAGCTTGTCGGGGTCCAGATTGGGGATAATGACGACGTGCAGGCCCATGACCAGCGGCATATGCACGCCGCAGGCGTAGCCGTAGGCAATGAACGGAGGCATAACGTTCATCAGCTTCTGGCCGCGGCAGAACAGGTTGCTCTGGGCAATGAATTCGTGGGCCAGAGAGTTGAAGCTGTCGTCGGTCAGCATAACGCCCTTGGGCGAACCGGTGGTGCCGCCGGTGTGCACCACCACGCAGGCGTGCTGCGGGTCGTAGGGTTCGGCGTTCATGCTCTGATCCTTGCCCTGTGCAATAAAGTCCTTCCAGTGGATCACGTTGGACTTGTAGCGGTTCTTATCGGGGTTGGTCAGCTTGTAGCCGACGGCCAGATGCAGCGGCAGGGAGTCTGCAGGGCTGATGACCAGCACGCGCTCCACATTGGTGCGCTTTTCTGCCTTGTGGCAGCGCTCATAGGTCACATTCAGGCAGATCAGCAGGCGGGAATCTACCTCCTCGATGTACTCGTGGATGCCCTCAACGCTGTAGCGCGGGTCCACCAGATTCAGCGTTGCGCCGATCATATCGACAGCGTAGAAGGCATAGATCACCTCGGGGGTCATCACACTGACAACGGTGATGATGTCGCCCTTCTTCACGCCGAGAGCACGGAAGGCGGCCGCGGTTTTCTTGACATTCACAAAGAGGTCTGCAAAGGTGAATTTGCGGCCATAATACTCCAGAGCGGTCTCGCTCAGATGGTTCTTGTTCTGATGGCAGAGATACTCAAAGGCGCTGCACTTGGGCAGAGGCATGTCGATGTATTTCTGGTCATAGTACTTCAGCCAGGGCTTCGCAGTGGACGCATAGAGCGGTTCACGCTGTTCAGTAGTCATAGAATAAAGTCCTCTTTTCTTTCTTCTTTTCATTGCTAAAAGCCGACAGCTTTGCAAGAAAGATGAAAGCCGCCGGTCAGATCACGCAAATAACTCAAAAATTAGAATCAACGATGCAGTCTCTATTGTAGTGGAGCCGCCTGAGAATGTCAAGAAATAAACTATGAACGTTGCGTAAAAGTGCCGTAAAACAACGATTTCTCCCGAAATGTCGGGGGTCAGCGCGGCAGCCACTGCTCCGCTTCGGCGGCGCTGCACAGCACAAAATGCTCAGGCCGCAGCTCGCGCCACTGAGGGGTCTCTCTGGAGTAGTCGTGCATGGCGGAGTCGTAGACCAGCAGCTTTTTCTGCCGCTCCCGGCGGGGGTCCGGCATGGGAATGGCGGAAAGCAGACTGCGGGTGTAGGGGTGGATGGCGTGGGCCGTCAGCTCTTCGGCCCCGGCCAGCTCCACGATGCGGCCCTTGTGGATCACGGCGATGCGGTCGGAGATGTAGCGCATCACGGACAGGTCGTGGGCGATGAACAGATAGGTGATGCCACGTTCTTTTTGTAAATGGCGCAAAAGGTTCAGCACCTGCGCGCGGATGGACATATCCAGTGCGCTGATGGGCTCATCGGCAACAATGAACTCCGGCTCTACGATCAGCGCCCGGGCAATGCCGATGCGCTGGCGCTGTCCGCCGGAAAATTCGTGAGGGAAGCGGGAAGCAAATTCCGGCAGCAGGCCCACGTCCCGCAAAGCCTGCCTCACCCGCTCCTCCCGCTGGGCGGCGGTGAGGTCGGGCCGGACGTTCTGCAGGCCCTCGCCCACGATATAGCTCACCTTGGCGCGTTCATTCAGCGAGGACTGCGGGTCCTGAAAGATCATCTGGATCTCTTTGATGATCTGCCGGTCCAGCTGATGGCTGATCCTGCCGTTGATCTTCTGGCCTTTATAAAGGATGTCACCGCCGGAGGTGGGCAGGATGCGCAGGATGGCCCGGCCGATGGTGGTCTTGCCGCTGCCGCTTTCGCCTACAAGGCCGAAGGTCTCGCCCTTATAAATTTTAAAGCTGGCGTCCTGCACGGCATGATAGGTGCTGCGGCCGGAGCCGTAGGTCACGTTCAGGTGGTTCACTTCCACAAGAACTTCGCGTTCATTTTCCATCTTACAGCCCCTCCTCTCGCAGCATTTTCACCGCAGCCGGCGGCTCGACTCTGGGTGCCGGGGGGTCCAGCAGCCATGTCTTGGCCTTGTGGGTGGGGGATACGGTAAAGTAAGGCGGGCGCCTGACAAAATCGATCTTGAGCGCCTGCGGGTTGCGGGGCGCAAAGGCGTCGCCGCGGATCTCCGCAAACAGGTTCGGCGGTGTGCCTACGATGTTGAACAGATCCTCGCCCTTCACGCCCATCTGGGGCATACTGGACAGCAGTGCCCATGTGTAGGGGTGGCGGGGGTCGTAATATATTTCGTCGGCGGTGCCGATCTCCACGATGTCGCCCGCGTACATCACGGCTACCCGGTCGGCAATGTTGGCCACCACGCCCAGATCGTGGGTGATGAGCAGGATGGTCAGATCGTACTTGACCTGCATTTTTTTGAGCAGCTGCAGGATCTGGGCCTGAATGGTCACATCCAGTGCGGTGGTGGGCTCGTCGCAGATCAGAATTTTGGGGCTGCAGGCCGCTGCAATGGCGATCACCACCCGCTGGCGCATCCCGCCGGAGAACTCGTGCGGGTACTGCTTAAAGCGCTTTTCCGGCTCCGAAATGCCCACATCCCGCAGGTATCCCAGCGTCTTTTCCCTTGCGGCGGCACCCTTCAGGCCCTGATGCAGGGTGACGGCTTCCATGATCTGTGCCCCGATGGTCTTGAGCGGGTTCAGGCTGGTCATGGGGTCCTGCATGACCATAGCGATCTCCCGGCCGCGTACCCGCAGCCAGTCCTTTTCGGTTCTGAGGTCGGAAAGGCGCAGCGGCTTGCCGTCCGCCATGCCGTAGTAATCGATGGTGCCCCCGGTAATGGAGCCGTTGGCGTCCAGAAGGCCCATGAAGCTCTTGGTGAACACGCTCTTGCCGGAGCCGCTCTCGCCCACGATGGCGAGCACTTCGCCCTGATAGAGGTCGAGATCGATGCCCCGGATGGCGTGCAGCACTTTTCCACGCAGATCGAACTGGATGTTGACATCTTTTGCGGAGAGAATGAGCGGGTGATGTTCCATGATATCCCCTCCTTACTGCAGATGGTTCTTCGGGTCGGCGGCGTCCGAGAAGGCGTTGCCGATCAGGTAGAACGCAATGGTGACAAAGCTCAGGATGAGGGTGGGGTACAGCAGCTGGTAGCGCAGCCCGGCCTGCATCATCACCTTGCGGCCATCGTTGACCAGATTGCCCAGCGAAGGTGTCTCCACCGAAAGCCCGAGGCCGATGTAGGTGATGAACACCTCGTTGCCGATGGCTTCCGGGATGGTGAGAGCCATGCGCAGCATGATGACCGAGACGAGATAGGGCAGCAGGTTGCGCAGTACGATGCGCACAGTGGGCGTGCCGAGGCAGCGGGACGCCACGTTATAATCCCGGTCGCGGATGATGAGGATCTGGTTGCGGATGAAGCGTGCCATTTCGATCCAGCCCTTGATGGCCATGCCAAGGACCATGGTCCAGATGCTGGGCGTTGCCACGTAAGAGATCAGGATCAGCACAATGGCGGTGGGGATGTTATCAAAGATGTTGTACAACTCGGTGAACACGGGGTCCAGCCCGCGCACATAGCCCCACAGCACACCGGCGGTGATGCCCACCACCGCTTCAATGAGGGCCACGAAAAAGGCGATGGTCAGGCTGGTGCGTGCACCGGCCCAGATGCGTGCCCACAGGTCCTGTCCGATGGAGTTGGAACCCCAGATAAAGCCGTCCTGCCCGGGGGCGATGTTGCGGTACTGGATGCCGGTGGCGGGGTCCACGGCGCAGAGGTTCGGGTCTGCCTGACCGGGCAGGTGGGGCTGGATGAAGGCAAAGGCCACCACAGCTGCCAGTGCCACCAGCAGAACCACCGCGAACCTGTTCTTGAAAAAGGCGCGGAAGGTGCTGCCCCAGTAGCTGTAGTTGGAGCTGGCAGTGGCTTCGGCCTGCGCCTCGCTGAACCCGGCGGGGGTGAACAGCTCGTCTTCGGGCAGAGCCTCCCATCCGGCAGTGTGTTGTGCCTGCGCGGCGTTGAGCTTGTCTTCCAGCAGCCGGGAGCGTTCACGTTTGAGAAAAGAGAGCATCAGCGGCCACCTTCCTTCCTGCCAAAGTGGATGCGGGGGTCCAGGAGAACCATGAGCACATCACCCAAAATCAGGCCGATGATGCCCACGCAGGCATACAGCAGCACGATGCCCTGCACCATGGTGTTGTCGTGGCGCTGCACGCAGGTGACCAGCAGACCGCCCATGCCCGGGATGCTGTACAGGCTCTCGATGTAAATGGAGCCGACGACAGTGTTCAGAAATGCGGAGGGGATGTACTGCACCAGCGGCACCATGGCGTTGCGGAAGACGTGATGCAGGGCAATGCCGCTCTCGCTCACGCCCTTGGCCCGGGCCAGCTTTACGTAATCCTTGTTGCTTTCGTCCACCATGTAGCGGCGCAGCCACATGGCGTAGAACGCAAGGTTTGCAAGGCTCATGCTGCACACCGGCAGCACCCAATAGCGCCAGTCGGCGGCATCGAACAGCAGGCCCACGCCCATGGCGGTGGTGCCGTACATCTGAATGTACAAAAAGTACACGGCGGCAGGCACGGCCTGAATGAGCACGATGACGGCTGTGCCCAGCTTATCCGGCCAGCGGCCCTTGCACCGGCCCATGACAAGGCCCAGCGGGATGCCGAAGATCAGGCTGAGCAGCATGGCCAGCACACCCATTTCGATGGAAATGGGCAGCTTCTGGGCAAGGATCTTGGTCACGGGGGCGTTGAGCTTGTAAATGTGGCTCACGCCCAGATCACCGTGCAGTGCGTCCCGCCAGAAATGGCCGATCTGCACCGGCAGCGGGTCCAGCAGACCCATGGACTGCAGTCCGGCCTGAATCTGTGCCTCGGTCATTTTTTCGTAGTTGGCAAAATAGCCCTCTACCGGCATGAGCCGCAGCAGGCAGAACACCAGCGTCACGATGATGAACAGGGTCAGAATCGAGCGCCCGATGCGTTTTGCGAGATATGGCACCATTGCTGTGCACCTCACTTTTCGATTGAAATACAGATACCTATAGAATACCGCAATTTTTTACGTTTGGAAAGGGATTTGTGAGTTTTTGCGGGAAAATGGGGTGGGGAACGATTCAAAATGGCCTCCGCTTGCGCTCTGGCCATATTCAGCGGAAAAATATTTTTAATTCGCGTTTGTCGCGGCCTGTGGGAACTTGTCGGGGCGAGGCCCCTCCATCTGCTAACGCAGACCGCTCCTCCGCTTAAAAGCCCCACTGGGGCTTTTATTGCTGCGCAACCGCGACCTACTCCAAACGCTGCTTTCACCAGTGGGGTCGTAGACCGGAAACAGTAGATGCACACTTTACCGACCTTGCCCTCTCCGTCAGCAGCCTCGCCCTCTCAGTCATCGCTGCGCGATGCCAGATTCCCCTTTTTGTCACCTGTGGTGACATCTTCCCCCGGCCGGGGGAAGTCTTTCCTCAAAGCGGGAGCCCTTGGCAGTCCACGCAAAGTTCATCTCTTTGCCAGGGCCTCTCCCTTTGGGAGAGGTGGATGCGAACGCAGTGAGCAGACGGAGAGGGTGAGGACGCTCCCCGCAGCGCGGATGTTTCCGCAGGAAACCAGCGCTGCAAATGCCGCTTTCCTCCACGACTCTACCCGTGAAAAAGCAATGCCGGACAGCCCGCAGGCTGTCCGGCATTGCTCTGATTAAAATAATTCTTCCTCTGAATATGGCTAGAGCGAAGCGGAAACCATTCAAAATCGTCCGTCCTGCATTGCCGCAGCAGCGGCACATCATTTGCGCGCAGCGCAAACCTTATGTGCGCCAGCACACATCATTGCGTCAGCACATCATTGCCGCAGGCACTGCGGCTCACCGCGCATCGCGGTTCTGGTTGTACTCCTCCATGGAAACGTAATGGTCGAGGATGTGCACGCCCTTCAGGCGGTTGGTGGACAGGCCCGTGGGAGCGTACTGGCCTTCCCACAGGTTCAGGCGGGTGGCGATGTAGGGCGGCACCGGCATCCCCAGCGGGATGACCAGCGCGTTCTCAATGAGGAAGGCTTCAGCATCCGCAAAGGCGTCATACCGGGCATCCAGATCCTCGGTGATGGTCTTTGCCTTCTCCACCAGAGACATGTACTGCATCACAAGTTCGGCGGTCTCGCCGGTCACGATGCCGTCCTCCACGCCGGTGCGCAGGAAGCTGTAGCAGGTGCCGCGGTCGCCGGCTTCCTGATAGAAGGGGTACACCTCGGTCTCGGGGTCGGAGTAATCGGCACCCCAGTAGTAGGACATCAGCTGGTAGGCACCCACCCGGCGCACCGCGTTCAGGAAGTTGTCGGAGGGGCCCTGGGTGATGATGATGTTCACAAAGTCGAAGCCGTCGTTCAGCACGCCCTCCACCTGCTGCTTGAACACCTGACACTGCTTGTCCCAGTCCACCACGGCGGGGTTGTAGGGGTACTGCACCTTGATGGGGAAGGTGACACCGGCAGCCGTCAGTTCTTCCACTGCGGCATCGCGGTACTGCTTGGCAGTGGCTTCGTCAAAGAAATCGGACAGGCCTGCCAGCCCGCCGCATTCAGTATAATCCACGCCCTTGCTGTTGGCGCAGAAGGAAGGCGGGGTGATGGTGTGCAGCTTATAGTTTTCGTAGCCCTCGGGCGCAGTGACGGCCAGAGTGACGGAAGGATTGATGGCATACAGGAACGCCTTGCGGAAGTTGGTGGAGTTGATGGCCTTGGCCCAGTTGTCCGGCTCATATTCAGCGTCCACGCCGGTCACGGTCCAGTTGGAGAATTCGTGGCGGTAGGGCAGGAAGTTGAAAATGTAGAAATAGCTCTTGCCGGTCTCCGGGCGCTCCATGGACACCATGTCCTTGGTGGTGTCGTCTGCCAGCCAGCTGTCCAGAATGTCCGAGCTGATGGTGGCCTGATCGATCTCGCCGCGCTTGACCATCTCCGGGCCGCTGATGAGCTCTTCCTGATTGTAGATGTAGCGCACCGTATCGATATAAACGCTGTCGGCATCGTAGTTCTCGGGATTCTTCTTCATCACCCAGCTTTCCAGCGGGGTGTACTCGGCCAGATAGAACGCGCCGCAGCTGCAGGCGGTCTCGGCACTGGTGCAGAACTGGTCGGCAAACTCCTCCAGTAGCGGGCCGTAGGCGGGCTCGTAGGGGGCGTAGCTCAACAGGCTGAGAAAGCCCGGGAAATCAAAGTTCAGGGTGTAGGTCAGGGTGTGCTCGTCCACAGCCTTGACCCCCACGGCACTGAAATCCACAGCCGGGTACTCAGTGGCAGTGCCGTCCGCAGCGGTGGCCGTCACAGTGCCGTTTGGGTCGATGGCGTAGGTGGTGCCGTCCTCGGCCACGGTGCCGTTGTTGGCGTTGTTGCGGTAGACGCAGTAGTTGTAATAATCATCCGCACCGGCCACATAGGGGGTGACAAGACTTGCAGTGGAGGAAGCATAGTCCGGGTTCAGCACATAGGCCAGCGCATCCACAAAGTCCTGCGCGGTCACAGGGCCCAGCACCTCGCCATTGCAGTCCACCCAGTTCTCGTCCCGCAGGTGGAAGGTCCAGGTCAGGCTGTCGGCGTCCCATTCCCACGCAGTGGCAAGGCCCTCCCGGATCTTGCCACGGTTGTCGTATTCCACCAGTGTGTCGATGCACTGGGTGCCGTGGTAGAGATCCGGGTCGGCAGAGCAGACCAGATAGTTCAGGGTGGCGGGCTGGCGGGAGTACAGCACGGTATAGGTGGAGCTGCTGCCGGAAG
>ULXT01061181.1_pt1 | contig 10986 bp, 8 predicted proteins | sample 1961571 | NCBI WGS metagenome assembly ULXT01 (sample SAMEA4835846, study PRJEB28245) | human gut metagenome | biome: gut microbiome; material: fecal sample | place: Denmark | collected 2008
GGTTTTATATATTTTATAAAATTTTTATAAAAAATTTATAATTAAATCAAGGGAGGACATTTTATGATCAAACAGAGGAACATTGCTTTGTGCATAGTATTTTCAATCATTACATTTGGAATTTATGCACTGTATTGGTTCGTTTGCCTTACAAACGATGCTAATCAGGAATCCGGACAGACAGATGCAACAAGCGGTGGGGTAGCATTGTTGCTTACTATCGTTACATGTAATATCTATGGATGGTTCTGGGCATACAAGATGGGCGAGAAGATTGACGCAATAAAGACAAAGAATGGTCAGTCAGCAGGGATATGATCAGAATGCATACAACCAGCAGGGATATGGTCAGAATACATACAATCAGCAGGGATATGGTCAGCAGCCATACAGCCAGCAGGGATATGATCAGAACGCATATAACCAGCAGGCATACGGACAGCAGCCATATGGTCAGCAGGGATATGACCAGAATGCATATAACCAGAATGCATATAACCAGCAGGCATACGGACAGCAGCCATACAGCCAGCAGGGATATGATCAGAATGCATACAATCAGCAGGGATATGGTCAGCAGGCCGGTTTAGACCAGAATACATTTGGCCAGCAGTCAGATCAGAATATTAACACATCAGCAGATGCTTCAGGCAGTGATAACAGCCAGCAGTAGTCGGCGGAGACAAAGAAATACAGAGCATGGATCAGATACAGAAATCAAGAAGAAATGCGATAATTAAAAGGGATGCCATCCTCGTGGGGATAGGCATCCTCTATTATATATTCATAAGAGTGACAGGACTTGCCATACCATGTATATTCAGAAAGATAACCGGATTTTTATGCCCAGGATGCGGGATAACACGGGCTATCCTTGCGGCCGTAAAGCTGGATCTTGCAAAGGCATTTGCTTATAATCAATTTATGTTTATAGCTCTTCCGGCGTTGGCATACATAATTGTAAAAAACGATTATGTATTCGTAAGATATGGAAACAGAAAATTATCGCGATTTGACAATATACTTATATTTATATGTATTGCCGGGGCGGTGATGTTTGCCGTTCTCAGGAATGTGATGCGCTTTTGAGAGAGAGACGATGACAAGTTTATTGGCAGCGTTATAGAATGACCATCGTAACAGACTTATTTAATATCCCATCTTCTTGACAATAAATAATAAAAAGGCATATAATTTACAATTACCGAGGAGTTTTTCGGTAAAGTTGCACAAGCATTTCATTTGTGCTTGTAGTATTTTTTCAGGGAGGGTTTTTGAAATGGCAAAAAAACCGTATTATATTACAACCGCCATTGCATATGCATCAGGTAAACCTCATATAGGCAACACCTACGAGATCGTGTTGGCTGACAGCATTGCAAGGTACAAGAGATTCGCAGGTTATGATGTAAGATTCATGACAGGAACAGATGAGCATGGACAGAAGATCGAGAACAAGGCTTTTGAGAACATGCAGACCCCAAAGGAATTCGTTGATGAGACATCAGGTGAGATCAAGAGAATATGGGATCTCATGAATACTTCATATGACAAGTTTATCCGTACAACAGATGATTACCATGAGAAGCAGGTACAGAAGATATTTAAGAAGCTGTACGATCAGGGTGATATATATAAGGGACATTATGTAGGAAAATACTGTACACCATGTGAGTCGTTCTTCACAGACGGACAGCTCATAGATGGCAAGTGCCCGGACTGTGGAAGACCTGTTCAGGAGGCCAAGGAGGAGGCATACTTCTTCAAGATGAGCAAGTATCAGGACAAGCTCATGAAGCATATAGAGCAGCATCCTGAGTTTATACAGCCTGAGTCAAGACGTAACGAGATGGTTAACAACTTCCTTAAGCCGGGACTTCAGGACCTGTGTGTTTCAAGAACATCATTCAAGTGGGGAATTCCGGTAGACTTTGATCCAAAACATGTTGTATATGTATGGGTTGATGCGCTTTCAAACTACATAACTGGACTTGGATATGACGTAGATGGAAAGAGCGATGAGAAGTTTTATAAATACTGGCCGGCAGATCTTCACTTGATCGGCAAGGATATCCTGAGATTCCATACCATTTACTGGCCTATCATGCTGATGGCACTCGGACTTCCGCTTCCAAAGCAGGTATTCGGTCATCCTTGGCTCCTCCAGAGTGATGGCAAGATGAGTAAGTCGAAGGGCAACGTAATGTACGCTGACGATATGGTCAATATATTTGGCGTGGATGCTGTCAGATTCTTTGTTCTTCACGAGATGCCATTTGAGAATGATGGAGTTATCTCATGGGAGCTCATGGTTGAGAGACTCAACTCAGAGCTTGCAAATACACTTGGAAATCTGGTCAATAGAACCATATCGATGTCAAACAAGTATTTCGGTGGCATTGTGACAAATACCAACGTCACAGAGCCTGTCGATGAGGATCTTAAGAAGGTCGTTATGGACTGCAGATACAAGGTTGCAGAGTGCATGGATAAGCTCAAGGTTGCAGATGCGATCACAGAGATATTTGCACTGTTCAAGAGGTGCAACAAGTACATAGATGAGACAATGCCTTGGGCACTCGCAAAGGAGGAGGACAAGAAGGACAGACTGAACACAGTTCTGTACAACCTTGTCGAGAGCATCGTTATAGGTGCAACACTCCTTGAGCCATATATGCCTGAGACAACTGAGAAGATCATGGCACAGCTCAATACCGAGAAGAGAAAGGTCACAGAGCTTGGAAAGTTTGGTCTGTACAAGTCAGGAACAAAGGTAACAGAGCAGCCTGAGATCCTATTCGCACGTCTTGACGTGAAGGAAGTTATGGCTAAGGTTGCCGAGTTCGCTCCAGTGGAGAAGGAGTCCATGTACGAGCAGGCCAAGAAGCAGAAGGAAGAGAAGGAGAATTCTGCTGAGACCAAGAAGATCAAGATAGCTGAGGCGAAGGTCCAGGCACTCAAGGCCAATCCTGATGTAGTTGACAAGCAGGAGATAAGCATTGAGGAGTTCCAGAAGATGCAGCTCATGATCGGCGAGATTGTTGCATGTGAGGAGGTTCCTAATTCAAGAAAGCTTCTCTGCTCACAGGTAAGCTTTGGCAAGAACAATGTAAAGCAGATAGTATCAGGAATCAAGGGTACATACTCAGCAGAGGATATGGTAGGTAAGAAGGTTGTGGCTATAGTAAATCTTAAGCCATGTAAGCTTGCCGGAGTCGTATCAGAGGGTATGCTTCTGTGCGCAGAGGATCCTGAGGGCAATCTGTCACTCCTGACCACCGAGAAGGACTTCCCAGGTGGATGCTTTATAAGCTAAGATATAAAATAGTGGATATAATGAGGGAAGCATCACAGGCCGGGCACACGGCCGGGATCCGTGGTGTTTCCCTGTTTTTATTTATAAAGCTGAAGTAAATTTTATGTTACAAAGATTATACGCAGAGGCCTTTCTGCATTGATTTATTAGATGTTTCATGATAGAATTTTGTTAGGTGCACGGACAGGAGGAGTGTGCCTTTGGAAAGATTTAGAAATCTTAGCGCCATGACCCCTGGGCTTTGGCTTTCAGGGATAACGAGGTTGAAGGTTATCGAATATTCGGCGGATGCCTTCACGCAGAGTCTGGATGCGCACATGATATCCAAATATGGGGGTAACTCCAAAACAAAGAATCATGACCAGACACCCATAGCTGTTATGTATGGTGGTTTCACCTTTTTTAAGTGCGCCATATTATAATATTATCAGTATACAGCGTGGTTATAAGCCGAAAGGAGATTAATTTAATATGTGTGGAATCATAGGATATGTAGGAAAGAAACCAGCCAAGGACATTCTTATTGACGGACTGGCAAAGCTCGAGTACAGGGGATATGACAGTGCGGGAATAGCACTGCTTAATGATGATGATACACTGACGATCAAGAAGAAAGCCGGCAGAGTGGAAGACCTCAGGGAGATGTGCAGCGACGACAGTCCTGTGTACAGATCAACCTGTGGAATAGGCCATACGAGATGGGCTACTCACGGCGGAGTTACGGATGTGAATGCACATCCACATAGGTGCGGAGATGTGGCACTTATACATAATGGAATTATAGAGAACTATAACGACATTGTGAGAGAATACGGACTGGCCGACAGGTTGGTATCCGAGACGGACACAGAGGTAGTAGCAGCACTTCTGGACACACTGTACGATGGCAATCCCATCGAGACTATCAGAAAGGCTGTTAAGGCTATAGCCGGTTCATTTGCACTCTGCATTATGTTTGCAGACAGACCGGGCAAGATATACGCAGTGAGAAATGTAAGTCCGATGATCGCTTCATACACAGATGAGGGATCGATCATTGCATCAGACCTCACAGCGATAATATCATTTTCAAAGGAATACTTTGTTGTGCCGGAGTATCATATACTGACACTCTCAAGCACAGGCATCAGAGTAGAAGACATGAAGGGGAACATGGTAGAGCCGGAGATGCTCAAGATAACATGGGACATAACGGCAGCTCAGAAGGGTGGATATCCGCACTTTATGCTGAAGGAGATCTATGAGCAGCCAGAGGCACTGAGAAACACGATAACTCCTCGTATAGTGAATGAGCTTCCTGATTTCACTGAGGACGGCATCGATGATGAGGTGTTTAAGAATCTTGAGAACATCACAGTGGTTGCATGCGGAACAGCTATGCACGCCGGAATAGTCGGCAAGGCCATGATTGAGAAGGAGTTAAAGATTCCTGTTAATGTTGAGATAGCATCAGAATTCAGATACAAGGAACCACTCATAAATGAAAAGACTCTCGTAATAGTTACATCACAGTCAGGAGAGACTATTGACACACTCGAGGCACTCAGACTTGCCAAGAGATGTGGATCAAAGGTTCTGTCCATAGTCAATGTAAAGGGATCGACCATCGCCAGAGAGAGCGATTACGTCCTTTATACACATGCCGGTCCTGAGATCGCAGTTGCAAGTACCAAGGCATATTCGGTACAGATGGCTGCAATGTATCTCATTGGATGCAGACTTGGCTATGTCAAGGGTATATACTCTGAGGACAGGGCAAAGGCATTCATCAGACAGCTTCAGGGCGTTATCCCGGTGATAGAGGAGACACTCAAGCAGGCAGATGAAGTAAAGACAGTTGCAAACTATATAAAGATGGCTCCGGATGCATTCTTCATAGGAAGAGGACTGGATTATACACTGTCACTGGAAGGTGCACTGAAGCTGAAAGAGATTTCTTATGTTCACGCTGAGGCTTATGCGGCAGGGGAGTTAAAACATGGAACGATAGCACTCATAACTGAGAACGTTCCGGTCATAGCTTTGGCTACACAGGAATCTGTATACGGAAAGATGATTTCCAATATACGCGAGGTTAAGGCAAGAGGCGCATACGTCATTCTTGTCAGCATGGATGAAGAGTACAATGATAAAGATGTATGTGACAAACACATATCCATACCAAAGCAGGATGGATTGTTCACGGTATTTTCGGCTGCTGTCATCCTGCAGCTTATAGCGTATTACACGTCCGATGCAAAGGGGTTGGACGTAGATAAGCCACGTAATCTGGCAAAGTCAGTTACAGTAGAATAATTGACTCCGGGACTTACATGGATATCGTGCGATAAATATCGGAGGGTTTTATATGAGTGATAAGATGTATTTGTGTGATGAGTACAAATTGTACTTTAAGATTGAAGACGATGTAGAGGTTCTTCACAATGAGGTAGAGTTGTACAATGCTCAGTTTGTGGGCAATAATGCGTTCTGCCATGAGGAATATATAGATGGTCAGAGAGCTCTGACATATTCTATTCCAGCCATGACTACCATGAATCAGTTCCTTGAGAAGAAGATACACAAGGATGAGCTGGTTGATCTGATATTCAGTATTGCAGATCAGCTCATGTATCTCAAGGCGAATGATCTGTCCATTGGAAAGGTTATACTGAATAAGGGATATATGTATATAGACTTCCAGAATATGGCTGTTCAGCTCATATTCCTGCCTATAGATAAGCCTATGGACAGATGTAATATGGAGAAGTTTATAAGGGATCTTATGGGCAATATGAAGTTTGCGAATAAGAAGGCATCCGATGCCGGATATGAGCTTATCAAATACTTTGATCACAATCCTACATTTTATCTGTCAGAATTTTATAAGTTTATAACAGACCTGAAGAATGACAATATAGCACATCCTGAGGATGAGCAGGAGCTTATGAAGTCAGCGGGAGTCAGCCCGGTCAATGTGGCTAAGGTAGAGGTTCCTGAGACTCCTCATGTTACAACTTCTTCATTCAAGCTTGCAAAGGAAGTTAAGGATTTCTCATCAAATGATATTGGATTTGATGACAACGATGACGGTTCGACAACAGTTCTCACAGCCAACAACCGTGGCAAGAGCGGCCCTGTCATCATAAGAACCAGAACAGGTGAGAGGATAAGGATCGACAAGCCGATATTCTGTATCGGTAAGTCTACACAGGGAGTTGACTATCAGGTAACTGACAACAATTCAGTCAGTCGCCGCCATGCTTACATTATCAATGTCAACGGCGTGTACTATCTGAGAGATAACAAGTCGACCAACCACACTTACCTTGGTGGCAAGATCATAAGCAGCGGAACGGATATGATGCTCATAGATGGTATCAGATTCAAGCTTGCGAACGAGGAGTTCACCTTCAAGGAGAAATAAAATAGTATATTATACTGGATAAGGAGACTTGTTTATTATTATAATGAGTCTCCTTATTTTATAATAAATCCCCTGCATGGGCGCGCCGGAGTACATGTGGGTAAAGGGGTAATATAAATAGAATGTGAAAAAAGGGGGAGTATCAAAGATTATGAAAAGAAAAGGAAGCTTATCGGGAAGGACACTGTGTAAAAAAGCAGCAACAGTGGTAATGTGTGCAGTGCTGATGCTGACGGCAGGTATTCAGACGACAGGTATTCAGACTGTTAAGGCCAGTACCCTTGACCAGCAGATAGAAGAGGCTCAGAGTGAGCTGGAACAGGTGAAGAAAGATCAGAGTGAAGTGCAGGCTGTATATGATCAGGGCTCTATAGGCTTTGTAGACTGGATGCTTGCGAAGAACGACTTGACAACAAAACAGAAAAATGATCTGGATTGGGCTAAGAATGTCCTGCAGAATGCATGTGAGGAAGATTTCTCCAAGTGGGCTGGTGGAAATAATACAGGCCTTCCGGAATCGAGAAATAACAAGGTTGTTGTTACCGGAGATAAGAAAGACGCCATATCGCTTGAAAACACAAAGGCGACATTTGCGGTATTGAATAAAATTAATTCGTTAAGGGACACAGACGAAAACTATGTCGGGGCAATGAAGAGGAATGCGGCTAAGACTAATTTCTATTTCATGGCGGTGGCACAGTCAGGCGCGGACAGAGGTGCAGGACTCACAAATCATTCACTTCTTCAGGTGTCATGTGAGAATCTGGCGTTTGGATATACTGATCCGGCGGCAGGATGGAACAGTGAGAAGGCATCTTTTAACAAGATAAGGGATGAGCTGGGATATTCATCCATAACTTCGCAGAGTCAGCTTACAGCTGTTGAACAAAAGGCGGATTCGGAGGGAGTCACGGTTGGACATTATACCAATATGTTCTGGGCAGCAGATCAGGTAATGGGAGTCGGATTCACACTCTATGGCAGGTATGGCAATACTTCATGCTTCAATGCAAGCAAGCTTTCAAACTATACTAGCAAATATGAGGTGTACACAATAGCTGAATTTGAGAAGCTGTTTGATGAATATTATGAGACTGTAGATCCGGAGAAGTGGCAGAAAAAGGTGGATGCAGCGCAGGCCAAGCTGGATAAGCTGCTTGGACAGCGGTATGATGCATGCACGGAGCATGTGTATGGTGAAGGTGTGAAAAAAGAGGCCACATGTACAGAGACAGGTGGAACAGTATACACATGCGCTAAATGTGGCTACAAAAAGATAGAGGATGAGGTTCCGGCTCTTGGGCATAGCTTTACAGATGGCGTATGTACGAGATGTAAAGTAACAGGACCAAAGACGATGTACGTGTACTGGAGATTATCGGAAACTGCTTCATCAGCCACATATGATCAGGAGTTCGAAGTAGGAAAGGATATAGAGACATACATATCTTTCTCGACGGCATCAGATAGCAAATCCGATGACAAATTCGTGTTTGATATAGCAGACCCGTCTATTATTTCGTATACCCCTTCGTCTAACTATGCTGGAACATTCCATATGAATAAGATAGGTGAGACGACGGTTACTGTATATCCGGTCGTGAATCCGGATATGAAGAGGGTAATCACTGTGTCGGTAACAGATGTGGGTGGTCATGACTATGTAATAAGTCAGGCAGAACCGGGATCTGGAGAGACAGAAAAAATTTGTTCAAAGTGCGGGACGACAAAAACGGTGACAATCCCGACGGCAATAACACGTACTGTATGGTGGAGTGATAGTAATGGATATTACAAGCCTGCTGATGTGGAAGTAGGTGATGAGATCAATCTGGAAGTAGATTATGCACCAACGAAGGTCGACAACTCTGAGTTTATAGTTACATCATCGGATGAAGGTATTGTAAAAGTGAGTGATCCGGAATCTTCTTATAGAAGATATGATGCTAAGCTTACGGCGGTCGGAACAGGTGATGTAACCATAAGAATAGTTCATAAATATGACAGCTCAATTTGTCAGGAATACACGTTCAATGTGGCAGATCAGGGGGGACATGAGTATGTCATATCAGAGGCAGATGAGGGTGAAAGCCAGACAGTAGAGACGTGTTCAAAGTGCGGATATGAGAAGATCGTGTCACTTCCTACCAGTATCAGATATGTGTATTGGCAGGAGAAGGACAGCGATAACAGGACTACTTCACCAAGTGAGTATGAAATTGGAGCGGAACTGAGTATAAATATAATGGATTGGCCAACGAGAGCGGACATACATGAGTATGCGGTTACATCGTCGGATGAGACTGTTGTAAAGGTGAATGAAGTGTCTAGGACTGCGGCATCACTTTCGGCAATCGGCAACGGCGTTGTAACGATTACGGTTGCCAGTAAATATAATCCGTGGGTGAAGGCTGAGTATGAACTTGATATAACAGAGATAGGCGGACATTCATACACTGCGGAAATAGTAAATGATGAAACTCTTGCACAGGCTGCGACCTGTACAACTGCTGCGAAATATTATTATTCCTGTGATAACTGTGGAAGAGTGAATCGCAAAAAGACATTTATACACGGGGATAGCCTGGGGCATGATTACGCCCCAAAGTATGAGTGGTCAGCAAATGGCAACACTTGCAAGCTGGTTCTCACCTGTACCAGAGATTCGAGTCATGTGATCAGTGAACCGATGACTGTAACAAGCAAGATAACGCAGGCATCCTGCGAGAACGATGGTGCAAAGGTGTGTACAGCAAAATGCACGCTGAATGGCAAGAGTTATCAGAGTACCAAGAAGATAGCCATTGGTGCATTGGGACATAGATGGGATTCAGGCGTGGTTAAGAAAAAAGCTTTGTGTGCAGCAGAAGGTCTGATCAGATACACATGTGAGCGATGCCAAAAGACAAAGGATGAGAAGACAGAGCCACTCGGACATACCCAGGGAAAGGCTGTGTATGAGAATGTAAATCTGGCTACATGTCAGGCTGAAGGCAGCCGGGACAAGGTTATATACTGCACCGTGTGCAAGGCAGAACTCAGCAGGACTACTGAGATTCTTCCAAAGACAGACCATGATAGAACGCTTGTAGGAGAGAAGAAAGCTACCTGTATGGGCGGCGGATATACAGGAGATGTTGTCTGCAGCATGTGTGGTGAGGTTTTTGAAACCGGTACAGCAACAGACCCAGTCGATCACAGCTACACAGCAAAGAAAACAACTGCACGATATCTGAAGAAGGTAGCAGATTATGATTCTCCGGCAGAGTATTACTATGCATGTGTATACTGTGGAGAAAAGGGTGAGACTAGCTATGCGTATGGCTCAAAGCTCACGCGTAAGAGCATATCGTCAGCAAAGGTTACACTTAACAAGACAGAATATACATATGATGGTAATTCGAAGAAGCCGGCTGTAACAGTAAAGCTTGGCGACAAAACGCTGGAGAAGGATACAGATTATACGGTTTCATACAATAAGAACAAAGCAGCCGGAACAGCAGAGGCTGTAATTATAGGCGCTGGCACATATCAGGGACAGAAGACGATCAATTTTACGATCAAAAAGGCGCCGAACAGCATAACGCTGAAAAAGCGCAGCTACAGAATAGAGATGTCAACCAGCTCGAAGAGAATATCTATTTCACAGAGCGTGAGCGCACGTGCCGGAAAGCTCAGCTACAGCTCGGATAACAAAGCTGTAAAGGTAGACTCTGCTGGAACAATAACGATCGCAGCCCGGTATATAGGCAAGGCAAACATCACCGTATATGCTGGAGATTCGAATCATGTGAAGGTGAAGAAGATAATACCTGTTACTGTCAGCCCGAAGATACCAGGTATAAGCCAGATAAAGAGCCCATCGGCTAAGTCTGTAAGATTAAAGTGGGGAAAGATAAGCTGCGCAGATGGCTATCAGATCCAGTATTCAACAACATCAAACTTTAAAAAGGGTACATATGCATTCACGGTGTTAAGCGGTGGAAGCAAGACGACTGCGAGTCTTGGAGCAAAGCAGCGGATTAAAGGCGGAAAAACATATTATGTAAGGGTTAGAAGCTTTTCGAACAAGTTTGGCGCAAGATGCTACTCAGCATGGAGCAAGACAAAGTCAGTCAGGGTGAGAAAGTAGCCGGAGATAACATATATATAAAGCTCAGCCTGTGTGATGGATTCAGTAGAAATCACACAGGCTGAGCTTTTCTTAATGTATATTCTTAAGACACATTCTTAATGTATATAGTTACTCGGCGGTCTCGCCACC
>ULXT01065880.1_pt1 | contig 10975 bp, 6 predicted proteins | sample 1961571 | NCBI WGS metagenome assembly ULXT01 (sample SAMEA4835846, study PRJEB28245) | human gut metagenome | biome: gut microbiome; material: fecal sample | place: Denmark | collected 2008
TGGAGCATGTTAGAGGACGAGGCGGCGCATCAGATAACAGAGCATGTGTCATTGAGGCAGCGTGTGCAGCAGGCGGAGGAAGTTTCGGATACTTTGTATGAAAAGATAAAGGAACAATTATCCTATCAGTATCCGCACCCGGATGCCATTCATCTGGTGACAAAATATTCTGTATCGGAATTAAAACACCGGGCAATGAGGGAGCTTGCAGCAAAGGAAGAAGAGGATGTTACACCAAAATTCTTAGAAGAAGTATCTACCCCATATGTCCCGGCATTTATGGAAGGAAAAGCAGAAGTAAATCAGGGAGCACTGCGTGGAACAGCAATGCATCGCCTGATGGAATGCTATGATTTTACGAAAATGCCGGATTGTTCCGATGAATTTGCAGAGAATATAAAAAAGCAGTTGACAGGACTGGTACAAATGGGTAAAGTATCTGAGGATATGCAAAAATTAATCCGTATACCATCCGTGGAATTATTCTTAAAATCGCAGCTTGCACCCCGTATGAAAGCAGCTGCAATGCGGGATGATTTGTTCCGCGAGAAGCCGTTTGTCATGGGAAATCATGAGATGGAAGAAGAGATGGTTTTAATCCAGGGAATCATAGATGTTTTCTGGGTGGAAGAAGATGGAATCGTACTGCTTGATTATAAGACAGACCGGGTAGATAGTGCCACAAGGCTGCGGGATATGTATAAAGAACAGCTGGATTTATATGCAGAAGCTTTAGAACGGATATTTCGGCTGCCGGTGAAGGAGAAGTATCTTTATTCCTTCCGGCTGAATCAGGCAATTGAAGTATAAGGTGTCATAAGTGATGGGAGGGAAAGTGTTAATAGGAAAAGTTTTTGCGTATGAAGAGCATTTGTTTTAGTTTCTTTGAAATACCAGCAGTTCTTAGGCGTATGTTTTCCTTGATGATAAACTGTCTTTCCGTTGCTTGGACTGACACGTCGCACTGTCCGTTGTCTGCGGATACCGCATACGCCTGTAAGGGGCACTAAGAATTTCGGCTAATATATGAACTTCGTCTGGCAACCGGCACAAATTCACATCCGTGTTCATCTGTGCCTCGCTGGTACATCCCTGTACCAGCGTTGCCTGGTTGCAGACGAAATTCTAAGTGCCCCTAACAAGCCTATTCATGTATCCGCAGGCAACGAACCGTGCAATGTGTCTGTCAAACATTGGAAAGACTGTATTTATAGAAAAAAGGAAAACATATGCCTTAGAACTTCGGCATTTCAAAGGTTAAAGCAAATGCCTTTAGACGTAAAAACTTTTCTATTAACCGTTTCATCCACTCACTTATAATATACCGGAACACAAGGAGAAAAAACGTGAAAATAATTTTAGCATCAGCTTCCCCACGAAGAAAAGAACTTTTAGAGCAGCTTGGACTTACCTTTTTGGTATTTCCGGCACAGGGAGAAGAAAAGCAGGTGGGAGATACGCCTTCTGAGATTGTCATGAATCTGGCGAAGCAGAAAGCGGGAGAGATTTATGAGAAGATGATAGAAGCCAAAGTAGGAGAACAGGACAGTCTGGTAATCGGAGCAGATACCGTCGTGGTAAAGGATGGCAAAGTGCTGGGTAAACCGAAGAACCGGGAGGATGCATTTACAATGTTAAAAGGACTTTCCGGAAGTATCCATGAAGTTTATACCGGAGTTTCACTCTGGATGCGGGAGGATGGAAAGAAAGTACAATACAGTTTTTATGAATGTACGAAAGTAACCATGTATCCGGTTACAGATGAGGAACTGAACCGTTACATAGATACCGGGGAACCGATGGATAAAGCAGGTGCATATGGAATTCAGGGAAAAGCAGCTGCATTTATCGAAAAAATCGAAGGTGATTACAACAATGTAGTAGGTCTGCCGATTGCCCGGATTTATCAGGAATTAAAACAATTAGGTATTGATGTGTATAAATTTTCTTAAAACAGGAGGAAAGAATAAATGGAATACGATGAGGTATGTCTGAATTACTTTTTGGAGCATCAGTCACAGTTATTTGATGAAAATGTGGCAGACAGTTTAGAAGAGGCAGAAGCGTTTTTAGAGGACTGTATGGCGGTTATCTGTGACAGCATCAAAGAAGTAAAACAGTTCTTAGATGAAAGCGGTGCGGATGTATCCGGAATGAGTAATCATGAAATTGAAGAAGCAGAAGAAGTATTTTCACTGCCAGATGGCAGATATCTGGTGGTAGAAGCGTAAACGAAAGGGGTATTAAATATGAGCAATAACTATGATGTAATCATTATCGGTGCAGGTCCGTCCGGAATTTTCTGCGCCTATGAACTAAAGGAAAAAAGACCGGATTTAAAGGTCCTCATGATAGAAAAGGGAAGAAGCATTGAGAAACGCCAGTGTCCGAAGCGTAAGACAAAGGTCTGTGTAGGATGTCAGCCGTGTTCGATTACAACAGGATTTGCCGGAGCAGGTGCATTCTCTGATGGTAAATTATCATTATCACCGGATGTAGGTGGCAATCTGCCGGAAATCTTAGGATATGAAGAAGCATTATCCTTAATTAAAGAATCGGATGATATTTATCTGAAATTCGGTGCAGACACCAATGTCTATGGTGTGGATAAAGAAAAAGAAATCCGCGAGATTCGTAGAAAAGCAATCAATGCCAACTTAAAATTAATCGAGTGTCCGATTCGTCATCTTGGAACAGAAGAAGGATATAAGATTTATGCACGTCTGCAGAAGCATTTGTTAGACCTTGGTGTGGAGATTCTCTTTAATACCATGGTAGCAGATATTCTGGTAGAAGATAATGCCGTAACCGGTGTTGTAACAGAAAAGGGAGATACATATTATGCGAAAGAAATCATTTCCGCAGTAGGACGTGAAGGCGCAGACTGGTTCTCACATATCTGTAAGGAAAAAGAGATTGAAACCAAGGTAGGTACGGTTGATATCGGTGTCCGTGTGGAAGTGCGTGATGAGGTTATGGATTTCTTAAATACAAACCTTTATGAAGCAAAACTGGTTTATCATACACCTACCTTTGACGATAAAGTGCGTACTTTCTGTACCAATCCATCCGGGGAAGTAGCAACCGAATATTATGATGACGGACTTGCGGTTGTAAATGGACATGCTTACAAGTCGAAAGATATGAAAACAAATAATACCAACTTTGCATTGCTGGTATCCAAGAACTTTACCAAGCCATTTAAGACTCCGATTGAGTATGGTAAACAGATTGCACAGCTTTCCAATATGCTTTGTGATGGCAAAATTTTAGTACAGACATTTGGTGATTTTAAGCGGGGCAGAAGAACTACAGAGGAACGTCTGGCAAGAAACAATCTGATTCCAACCTTAAAGGATGCAGTGCCGGGAGATTTATCACTGGTATTCCCACATCGTATTATGGTAGATATCGAAGAAATGTTAGAGGCATTGGATAAGGTTACACCTGGTATTGCCAGTGATGAAACATTACTTTATGGTGTAGAAGTAAAATTCTATTCCAATAAAGTTGTTGTCAGCAAAGATTTTGAAACCAGCATTAAAGGTCTGCGTGCCATCGGTGATGGTGCAAGCGTAACCAGAGGATTACAGCAGGCATCTGCAAACGGAATCAGCGTGGCAAGAAGTATATTAAAGAGTCTTGAAGCATAAAAACATACCAAAGAATTGGTTTTCGAATAAGAAAAGGAAGAAAATTCATGGGACGAAAGAGTAAAATTGCCGCAGTGGTCTTAAGCATTTCTGTATTGCTTGGTGGATGCAGTCTTGGAAAAAATGACATTGTATTTACAACAGGCTTATCTGCTAATGAAGTTTTTAAGATAGAGCATGAAAAGGTATCTTTGGCAGAAGCCAAGGTATATCTTTGTAACTACCAGAATTTATATGGAAATGTCTTTGGAATCGATTTGTGGGAACAGCAGTATCAGACCGATGATTTAGAGCAGTATGTGAAGGACGTTACATTATCGGAAATGACCCGGGTAATCTGCATGGACCAGCTGGCAGAGCAGAAGGAAATTACTTTAAGTAAAGAGGAAAAGACCAATTTGAAGCTGGCTGCAAAAGAATATTATGAGTCATTGAATGAAGAGGAAAAAAGTTATATGGATGTCAGTGAGGCAACCATAGAGAAACTCTATGAGAATTATGCACTGGCAAGCAAGGTGTATACATCTTTAACAACCGGTGTCAATGAGGAAGTCAGTGATGATGAAGCAAGGGTCATGGAAGCACAGCAGATTTATGTAAAGGATCAGAACCGTGCAGGAGAGGTGGCATCCAGACTGGCAAATGGAGAGGATTTCCGGACAGTAGCAGCAGATTATAATGAGGCTGCCCAGATTGATATTACCTTTGGAAGAGATGAGATGCCAAAGGAAGTAGAGGATATTGCATTTAACTTAAATGATGATGAAATATCAGGAAGCATTGCGACAGAGGATGGTTATTATTTTATCAAGTGCATCAATAAATTCAATCAGGAGCTGACGGATGCAAATAAGGTTAAGATTGTTAAAAAACGTGAGAAAGAAGCATTTAATGACGAATATGACGCTTTTGTGGCAGACTTATCTTCAAGCCTCAATGAAAAAGTCTGGGATGAACTGGAACTTAAAACAGACGGAACCATAACCACCAACAGTTTTTTTGAAGTGCTGGATAAGTATTATCAGTTAGAAGAGTAGAACAATAGTAGAAAAAATCTACAGAATCTGCCGCTGGCAACTATAAAAGGGAATCTGATGAAAATCAGATTCCCTTTTGGGTAGTTCTTCTTGAACTTTTATTTTGCCAGCAGCATCATGATATCGTTGCTACGCTGGATGAATTTTGTCATAGCATCTACGGATAATGGCTGGTTGCTTAAAACAGCTAAATCGTAAAGCTGCTGACAGAACATTGGTACATGCTCGGAATCTTTGCGATTTAAGATGTACTGGACCAGAGGATGACTGGTATTTAAGGTCAGTGTCTGGTCTGCCGCAAACATGGAAGTATCCATACCGCCCATGCCATTCATGGCATACATTTTCATCATATCCTGCATACGTCTGCCTTCCTCGGAGAGAGTAATAACAGAAGCAATGTCGGCATTTTTCAGTTTGGCAGCTTTAATCGTAAGCTTATCATTCTTTAAAGTATCTTTGAATACTTTGGACAGGGTTTCTTCTGCCTCTTTGGCATCCTCAGCATTTTCCTCTTTCAGGGAATCGGTAAGGTCTGCATCGATTCGCATGAATTTGAATTTCTCATTACGCTGCTCTAACTGGCTGATGAAGGAGGTATCGATATTGTGATTTAAGATAACTGCATCCATGCCCTGTTCCTTGAACATCTTGATATACTGTCCCTGCTGAACCGGATCGGTAACATAGTAAATCGGTTTTCTTTCATCCTTTTCTTCTGAGTCAGAAGCAGTATCAGCGGTCTTATCAGCATCAGAAGCATTGTCAGAAGCGGTATCTTCGGTACTTACTTCCGTATTTTTATCTGCTTTTTCGTCTTCTTTCAGAAGCTCCGGAAGAGTAAGGTACTTATCATCTAAGTTCTTAAAGAGAATGTAATCATTCATCTTGTCACAGAACTTGGTATCTTTTAAGCAGCCGAATTTGATAAATGGGCTGATGTCATCCCAGTATTTTTCGTAGCTTTCTTTTTCAGTCTTGCACATACCGATTAATTTATCTGCAACTTTTTTGCTGATGTAATCGGAAATCTTCTTTACAAAGCCATCGTTCTGCAGAGCACTACGGGAAACATTAAGCGGAAGGTCAGGACAGTCAATCACGCCCTTTAAGAGCATTAAGAATTCCGGAATCACTTCCTTAATGTTATCTGCGATAAATACCTGATTATTATATAATTTAATAGTTCCTTCGATGGAATCGTATTCCGTATTAATCTTCGGGAAGTACAGAATACCTTTTAAGTTAAATGGATAGTCCATATTCAGGTGAATCCAGAATAAAGGCTCTTTATAATCCATAAATACTTTCCGGTAGAAAGCTTTGTATTCTTCATCAGTGCACTCGCTTGGGGTCTTGGTCCAAAGTGGGTTTGTATCATTTAATGGAACCGGACGTTTTAAAATCTTAAGCTTTTCGGTTCTTGGAGATACTTCTACGACTTCTTTTTCGCCATTTTCATTTTCTTTTTCTTCTGTCTTTGCTTCTTCAACGATTGTTTCAATGACAGTATCGGTATCTAATTTATCTTCCGGTTGGATGGTCTCATACTGTGGCTCGGCATTTGCCTTGGTCAGATAGATTGGTACCGGCATGAAAGAGCAGTACTTCTCAATGACTTCTCTTGCACGATATTCGTTGGCAAATTCCAAAGAATCTTCATTTAAGAAAAGAGTAATTTTGGTGCCGACTTCGGTACGGTCACTGTCTTTCATATCAAATTCTGTACCGCCATCGCATTCCCAGTGAACAGCAGTAGCACCATCTTTATAAGAAAGGGTATCAATGTGAACCTCATCTGCAACCATGAAAGCGGAATAGAAGCCCAGTCCGAAATGACCGATAATCTGGTCTTCGTTGGCTTTATCTTTGTATTTCTCCAGAAAATCGGTAGCACCGGAGAATGCAATCTGGTTGATATATTCTTCTACCTCATCAGCGGTCATTCCAAGACCGTTATCGATGAAGGTAAGGGTTTTGTCGTCCGGGTTGACAATAACGTGGATTTCAGGCTTATAATCGGCTGGAAGGGTATATTCGCCCATCATTTCCAGCTTCTTTAATTTGGTAATGGCATCACAGCCATTGGAAATCAGTTCACGATAGAAAATATCATGATCGGAATACATCCATTTCTTTATAATCGGAAAAATGTTATCGCTGCTAATTGATAAATTTCCATGTTTATTACTCATTTAAAACACTCCTTTTCTTTCTCTATATAATTTCTTGTTTTATTTTGTAGTGTCAGACTACAAATCCTAATAGAAATATTATACTTTGCAAATTTAAAAGTCAATAGAAAATTAGCACTCTTTAAAAAAGAGTGCTAACAAAAATCCGCAACACCAGTATTTATTGGACGTTGCGGATTTCTTAAAAGTTTATAAACTTTCTTTTTAATCATTTTTTCATTCAGATTTAACAGCTTTATCTGGGCTTAAATTGCTTTCCTTGCAGATATAAATAGGCCGTTTTTTGACCTCCATATAAGTGCGGGAAAGGTAGGAACCTAAGATTCCGATGCACAGAAGCTGGATACCTCCGATAAAGATAACGATACATGCCATGGACGGCCAGCCGAAAGCGGAGCCACCGAATAAAAGCTGCCTTACAATAATAAAGATAATGGCAAGGAAGGAAATGATACACATAAACATTCCGGTAAAGGATGCAAGCTTCAACGGAGCTGTAGAGAAGGATATCATTCCGTCTAAGGAGTAGCGGACCAGCTGGAAGAAAGACCATTTGGTTTCTCCGGCAATCCGCTCTGTATTTTCAAATTCAATCCATTTGGTACGGAAACCGACCCAGCCAAATAACCCCTTGGAAAAGCGGTTGTATTCATTTAATTCTAACAACGCATCAACAAAAGGACGGTTCATCAACCGGAAATCTCTGGCACCATCTACGATATCTGTATCGGACATTTTGCGGATAAGCTTATAGAACATCCGGGCAAAGAAAGAGCGGACAGGCGGTTCTCCTTTGCGGTTTACCCGTCGTGTGGCAACCGAATCATAGCCTTCTTCCAGGATGGCATGAAGCATCGAAGGAAGCAGGGAAGGCGGATCCTGTAAATCTGCATCCATAATGGCAGTATAATCACTGGTTGAATTTTTCAGACCGGCATAAATAGCCGCTTCTTTTCCAAAATTACGGGAAAAGGAAATATAATATACACTGTTATCGGAAGAAGCAAGCTTCTTTAGGATGGCAAGGGTATTGTCCGTTGAGCCATCATTGATAAACAGCAGCTTAAGAGAAATCTCTGTAAGCTGTTGTCTGATTTTTGAAATCTCTTCGTAAAAATAGGGAAGTGCTTCTTCTTCGTTATAGCAGGGTACAATAATCGTCATTGTTTGCATAAAAGAATCAATCCTTTGCAAGGTTCTTGTTGGCAGTAGAGAGCATCAGTTTGATACGGTTCAACTGGTTAACCTCACTGGCACCCGGGTCATAGTCGATAGCCACGATGTTAGAAAGAGGGTACTGGTGACGCAGCTTCTTGATAACACCTTTACCAACCACATGGTTTGGCAGACAGGCAAATGGCTGTGTACATACGATATTATTGGTTCCGGTATGAATCAGCTCTAACATTTCGCCGGTTAAGAACCAGCCTTCACCGGTCTGGTTACCCTGTGATACAATCTCAGAAGCATATTTTGCCAGTGTTTCAATGTGGGCAGGCGGATCAAAGTGTTCACTCTTTTCAAATTCGTCACGGGCAGCGGAACGGAGCCATTCGAAGAATTTGATACCGAGGTTTGAGACTCTTGCGGATTTCCTGCTCATGCCAAGGTGTTCTGCTTTAAAGTTCTGGTTATAGAAGCAGTAGAGCAGGAAGTCGGTAAGGTCAGGAACAACAGCCTCAGCACCTTCGGACTCCAGTAAGTCTACCAGATAATTATTTGCGGCTGGAAGGAATTTAACCAGAATCTCACCAACGACACCAACCTTAGGTTTCTTAATGTCTTTCATCGGAAGACGGTCGAAGTCACGGATGATTTCACGGCACATCTTCTTGTATTTCCGGTGGGAGACAAAGCCTTTTCTGGAAATAAATGCAATGACACGTTCCTTCCATTTCTCATGAAGTGCATTGGCAGAACCAGGTACTTCCTCATAAGGTCTGGTGCGGTAGAGACAGCGCATGAAAATATCGCCAAACTCCAGGGCATAAAGACCGTGCTGGATAAGCTGTGGTGTAAATTTAAAGCCAGGGTTCTTCTCTAAGCCGCTTAAGTTGATGGAAATAACCGGAACGTTTTTATAACCGGCTTTTTCCAGGGCACGGCGGATGAAACCGATATAGTTGCTGGCACGACATCCACCACCGGTCTGGGAGATTAAAATAGCAGTCTTTGTCATATCATATTTTCCGGACATAACAGCACTCATAATCTGACCGACAACCATAAGGGAAGGGTAGCAGGCATCATTATTTACATATTTTAATCCTACATCTACAGAGTCACGGTTATCATTGTCAAGTACAACCAGATGATATCCGGCAGCCTGGAAAGCAGGCTCTAAGAGTTCGAAATGAATCGGTGACATCTGCGGACAGAGAATTGTGTAACTGTCACGCATCTCTTCGGTAAATACTACACGGTTAAAGTTAGCGGGAACGATGGTACGTTTTTCCTGACGTTTTTCTTTGACACGGATAGCAGCAAGAAGAGAACGGATACGGATTCTTGCGGCACCTAAGTTATTTACCTCATCGATTTTCAGGCAGGTATAAATCTTGCCTGATTTGCTTAAAATGTCATTGACGCAGTCTGTTGTAACGGCATCTAATCCACAACCGAAGGAATTCAACTGGATTAAATCAAGATTATCCTGTGTCTTTACAAAGTTTGCTGCAGCATACAGTCTGGAGTGGTACATCCACTGGTCCATAACAATAAGCGGACGCTCTACTTCATGGAGATGTGCTACGGAATCCTCTGTAAGTACAGCTAGACCATAGGAATTAATCAGTTCCGGAATACCATGGTTGATTTCCGGATCCACATGATATGGACGGCCGGCAAGTACAATACCACGTTTTCCAGTCTCTTTTAAATATGCTAAAGTTTCTTCTCCTTTGTGCTTGATATCCTCTCTGGCATTGGAAAGCTCCTGCCATGCAGTTTTCGCGGCAGCTTTGATTTCTTCTGCCGGAATGGAGAACTCTTCGGTAAAGGTATGTACTAACTGCTCGGTCAGAACGTCAAGGTTGGTAAATGCCATAAACGGATTTAAGAAACGAACCTGACCTGAAGTAATTTCATCTACATTATTCTTGATATTTTCGGCATAGGATGTAACAATCGGGCAGTTGTAGTGATTGTTAGAATCCGGGAATTCATTTCTTTCATAAGGAATACATGGGTAGAAAATGAAATCTACCTGATGCTGAATCAGCCAGGATACATGACCGTGGGCAAGCTTGGCCGGATAACATTCGGACTCGCTTGGAATGGAATCAATACCCAGCTCGTAAATCTTTCTGGTTGACTGTGGAGAGAGTACTACTTCAAATTTTAAAGCTGCAAAGAAGGTTGCCCAGAATGGGTAATTCTCATACATATTTAATACTCTCGGAAGTCCTACGGTTCCGCGGGTGGCTTCTTCTTTCTTCAGTGGAGGATAAGCAAAAAGCCGTTCATTCTTATATTCAAAAAGGTTTGGAATATTTTCTTTATTCTTTTCTTTGCCAAGTCCACGTTCACAACGGTTACCGGTAATGTAGGAACGGTTGCCGGAGAAACGGTTGATGGTTAAAAGACAGTGGTTGGTACATCCCTGACAGCGGGTCAGCTTGGTATCAAAGGTCAGTGCATTGATTTCATCAATGGAAAGCATGGAAGTCTGGTAACCTTCCTCATGACGCTCCCTTGCAATTAAAGCAGCACCAAAAGCACCCATGATTCCTGCAATATCAGGTCTTACCGCTTCACAGCCGGAAATTTTTTCAAAGCTCCGGAGTACCGCATCATTGTAGAAGGTTCCACCCTGAACTACGATATGCTCACCTAAATCCTTTGCATCGGAAAGCTTGATAACCTTGAAAAGAGCATTCTTGATAACGGAATAAGCAAGACCGGCGGAAATATCAGCAACACTTGCACCTTCCTTCTGAGCCTGTTTTACCTTGGAATTCATAAATACGGTACAACGGGTTCCAAGGTCAATCGGGTTTTCAGCAAATAAAGCTTCTTTGGCAAAATCCTGCACACTGTAATTTAATGATTTTGCAAAAGTCTCGATAAAGGAACCGCATCCGGAAGAGCA
>ULXT01070725.1_pt1 | contig 10951 bp, 9 predicted proteins | sample 1961571 | NCBI WGS metagenome assembly ULXT01 (sample SAMEA4835846, study PRJEB28245) | human gut metagenome | biome: gut microbiome; material: fecal sample | place: Denmark | collected 2008
GACGGCTCCACGATAAAAAACGTGCAAGTCGTAGCCGACGTAGATAAATTTCCAGAAGAAACGTTAAAGCAAATCACTACCGGCGCCTGCCTGAGTGTCAACGGAACACTTGTCGCAAGCGTCGGAACAGGTCAGGCATGCGAAATCCAAGCTACGGAAATCGAAATCCTCGGTCCATGCGGTTCGGACTATCCCATGCAGAAAAAAGGGCAATCGTTCGAATTCATGCGGCAACATGCCCACATGCGCCTGCGCACCAATACGTTTGGAGCCGTCTTCCGCATTCGCCACAATATGGCCATCGCCATTCACAAATACTTTCACGAACATGGATTCGTTTACTTCCACACTCCCATCATTACAGCCAGCGACTGTGAAGGCGCCGGCCAGATGTTTCAAGTCACGACCAAGAACCTTTACGACCTGAAAAAAGGCGAAGACGGAAAGATCGATTATTCCGACGACTTCTTCGGCAAGCAAACCTCACTGACCGTCAGCGGACAATTAGAAGGCGAACTGGGCGCAACTGCACTTGGCGCAATCTACACCTTCGGTCCCACATTCCGCGCCGAAAACTCGAACACGCCGCGCCATCTTGCTGAATTCTGGATGATTGAACCGGAGGTTGCCTTCAACGACATCACGGACAACATGGACCTCGCAGAAGACTTCATCAAGTACTGCGTCCGCTGGGCTCTCGACAACTGTCAGGATGACCTTGAATTCCTCAACAAAATGATAGACAAAACACTGATAGACAGACTTCACTTTGTCATCGAGCACGATTTTGTCCGTCTCCCCTATGGGGAAGGAATCCGTATCCTTGAAGAAGCCGTCAAAAACGGCCACAAGTTCGAGTTTCCCGTTTATTGGGGAGTTGATCTGGCCAGTGAGCACGAACGCTACCTCGTCGAGGAACATTTCAAACGTCCGGTAATCCTCACCGACTACCCGAAAGAAATCAAAGCCTTCTACATGAAGCTCAATGACGACGGGAAAACCGTCCGGGCCATGGACGTGCTCTTCCCGCAAATCGGCGAAATCATCGGAGGCTCTGAAAGAGAAGAAAACTACGACAAACTGCTAACCCGCATCAAAGAGCTCAATATCCCGATGAAAGACATGTGGTGGTATCTCGACACCCGTAAATTCGGTTCATGCCCCCACTCAGGTTTTGGTTTGGGATTCGAGCGCCTTATCCTCTTTGTGACTGGTATGCAAAACATCCGCGACGTCATACCCTTCCCGCGCACGCCAAAATCAGCAGAGTTCTAATTATCCAAGAACCCAACATAAGAAAAACAATCGCAGCGATGAAAATCCGTATCGCTGCGATTGTTTTTTTCATCGCTGCGGCAGAAAAGGCTCCCGCCTGTGACCTTCATCCCAACGCTTCCGCCCCGACACGGACGACCCCAGCTAAATCAAGAAAAGAAGCCAAACATTTCAATAAAAAAACCACGGCTATTTGCCACACCAGCAAAAATACGTAATTTTGCACGCCGATTATTATTTCTTGGCGTTCCCAACGCCAGCCCTTGCGTCGTCAGTCATCCTGCCTTTTGGCCTAGGCAAGTGACCTGCACACGCTAATTTTAGTAGTTAAACAATTAAACAAACAAAGAGTGGACACTTTAAGTTACAAGACCATTTCTGCAAACAAAGCGACGGCTAACAAAGAATGGGTCGTAGTCGACGCTACTGACCAAGTACTCGGTCGCCTTTGCTCGAAAGTCGCTAAATTACTCCGTGGGAAGTACAAACCCAACTTCACCCCCCACGTAGACTGCGGCGATAATGTGATCATTATCAACGCCGACAAAATCAAGTTGAGCGGTAACAAATGGACAGACCGCATCTATCTTTCCTATACGGGTTACCCCGGCGGACAGCGCAAAAGCACTCCGGCCTCCATTATGGCCAAACCTAATGGTGCAGACCGCTTGATTCACCGGGTAGTTAAAGGCATGCTGCCTAAAAACCGCTTAGGCGCCCACCTGCTTGGCAATCTGTATGTATATGCAGGTTCTGAGCACAAGCACGAGGCACAGTCCCCCAAAGCAATAGATATTAACCTGTATAAATAAGGAACGCAGCAATGGAAATGATTAACGCATTAGGTCGCCGTAAATGTGCCGTAGCACGTATTTATATGACCGAAGGAAGTGGTAAAATTACCATCAACAAGAAAGATTTGGCAGATTACTTCCCCTCTCCCATTCTTCAATATGTCATTAAACAGCCGCTGAACCTTCTTCAGGTTGCTGATAAATACGACATCAAAGTGAACCTCTTCGGTGGCGGCTTTACAGGCCAGTCGCAGGCTATCCGCCTGGCTATCGCCCGCGCACTCGTAAAAATCAATGCTGAGGACAAAAAAGCGCTCCGTGCCGAAGGCTTCATCACACGCGACCCGCGCGCCGTTGAACGTAAGAAACCCGGACGTCCCAAGGCTCGCCGTCGCTTCCAGTTCAGCAAACGTTAACACTCAACTTCTGCTGAAAGGGAACAAACGTTTAGCATCTAAACCCGTGAGATTTCTTCGGAACTACTCACAGGCTGGTTGAGACAAACGGCAGAGTCCAAACAACTCTATTCAACTCCAAAGAACGTAAACGAAACCAAAGAAAAATGTCAAGAACAAATTTTGAGACCCTATTAGAGGCACAGTGCCACTTCGGCCACCTGAAACGCAAATGGAATCCCGCAATGGCTCCTTACATCTTCATGGAGCGCAACGGCATCCACATCATTGACCTTCACAAGACAGTAGCCAAAATAGACGAGGCTGCCGAGGCTTTGAAACAAATTGCGAAGTCAGGAAAACGAATTTTGTTTGTTGCTACTAAAAAACAGGCTAAAGAAATCGTAGCAGAAAAAGCTGCATCCGTCAACATGCCCTACGTCACCGAGCGCTGGCCGGGAGGCATGCTGACCAACTTCCCCACGATCCGCAAAGCTGTCAAAAAAATGGCCAACATCGACAAACTGACAGCTGACGGAACCTACTCGAAACTTTCAAAGCGCGAGATTCTCCAAATTTCACGTCAACGCGCCAAATTAGAGAAGAACCTCGGTTCCATAGCCGACCTGACCCGTCTGCCGGCAGCTTTGTTCGTCATCGACGTATGCAAGGAACACATTGCCGTTAAGGAGGCCGTTCGTTTGGGAATCCCTGTATTCGGTATTGTCGACACGAACTCAGACCCGACCAACATCGACTATGTAATCCCGGCTAACGACGACTCGAACAAGAGCATCGAAGTCATTCTCGATGCATGCTGCGGCGCAATCGCAGAAGGCCTTGAAGAAAGAAAAGCTGAAAAAGTTGATGCTGAACCAGCAAACGAAGGCAACGGTGAAGGAGCAAAGCCGCGTCGCCGCTCGACAAAGGCCCGCGTAGAGAAGAATGAGACGACTTCTGAAACGGCAGAGTCCCAAGAAGCCTAATCGCAAATTCATTAACCAAGACATCCTAATTGTTACACAATGGCAACCATAGAAGAGATTAAGAAACTGCGCGAAATGACCGGCGCTGGACTTGGCGATTGCAAGAAAGCCTTGATTGAAGCCAACGACGACATGGAGCAAGCCATCGAAATCATTCGTAAAAAAGGCCAGGCTGTCGCTGCAAAACGCTCCGACCGCGAGGCTTCGGAAGGCTGCGTACTCTGTAAGGTCGAAAATGGTTTTGGTGCAATCATAGCCCTGAAATGCGAAACCGACTTCGTCGCTAAAAACGCAGACTTCATCAAACTGACGCAAGCCATCCTTGACGCAGCCATCGCCAACAAGTGCAAAACCCTGGACGAGGTAAAAGCTCTCCCCATGGGCAAAGGCACCGTTGCAGATGCTATCGTAGACCGCAGCGGCATCACAGGCGAAAAGATGGAACTGGATGGATACAGCTACATCGAAGGTGACAACATCTCTTGCTACAACCACCAGAACAAGAATTTCCTCTGCACGATGGTCGCTCTGAACAAAGCAGTTGACGAGAAATACGGCCACGCAGTAGCCATGCAGATTGCCGCAATGAATCCTATCTCAATCAGTGAAAACGACGTACCCGAAGACGTGAAGAAACGCGAATACGAAATCGCTGCTGACAAAGCCCGCGAAGAAGGTAAGCCGGAAAACATGATTGAACGCATTGCCGAAGGACGCATGAAGAAATTCTATAAAGAGGCCTGCCTGTTGAATCAAGAATTCATCCAAGACAGTAACCTGACAGTAGCTGCTTTCCTCAAAGAAGGCGACAAGGACTGCACTGTTACAGACTTTAAGCGTTTCACGCTCCGCGCTGAATAAGGAAAACAATTTATCACAGAGAAGTCAGGCGGCTCAACCCCAAAGTTAGAGCTGCCTGACTTTTCTATTTTCAACCTCCCCTCTCACGCACTTCCCCCCCACTGACTCCGCTTCTTTTATTACATTATCGTGAATTCAGCTCCTGACGAATTCGCATGTCTGATTTCTTACGTACATTTGCACATGAAAGAAAACTCACCAAACATGTCCAAACAAAGAATTTTAGTCGTAGACGACGAAGAATCACTGTGCGAAATCCTAAAATACAATCTGGAAAAAGAAGGCTACGAGGTTGACGTAGCTTACAGTGCGGAAGAAGCTCTCACTAAATCAGTAGAAAAATACAACTTACTCATTCTGGACGTGATGATGGGACAAATAAGCGGATTCCGCATGGCACACATGCTCAAAGAAAAGCCAGAAACAGCCCACATACCTATCATATTCTGTACCGCCAAAGACACAGAGGATGACACGGTCACAGGACTGAACATAGGGGCAGATGATTACATCTCCAAGCCATTCTCTATTCGTGAGGTCATGGCAAGAGTCCGCAACGTCTTACGCAGGAATCAAGCAAACGAGCATCAATCAGATATACTCTCGTATGAAACACTGATCCTGAACATGAAGCGCAAATCATGCCAGCTCGATGGAGAAGAGATCAGTCTCACAAAAAAAGAATTCGAAATACTATCCCTCTTTTTGGCCAACAAAGGGATCGTCTTCACAAGAGAAGAAATCCTCAACAAAGTCTGGAAAGGAGAAGTCATCGTTCTTGACCGCACGATCGACGTAAACATCACACGCCTACGCCGGAAAATCGGACGATACGGAGACAATATAATAACGCGTAACGGCTATGGCTACGGCTTCGATGCGTAATAAAATTAAAATACCCTTTCATCAAAGGCTTTTCCTATTACTGCTCACTTTCTCATGGGTAGTCGTGGCTTGTTTTGTAGCTTTTCAGTACAACCGGGAAAAGCAATTCAAAATAGAACAAGTAAATGCGCGCCTACAAGCTGCGAATGAACAAATCGCAGATTTGCTTGACGAACATGTAAACATAGAAGACATCAAAAAACGTCACTTCAAGCATTTCCCTGACCTACGTATCACATTGATCACTACGGCAGGTGATGTTCTCTATGACTCCGATGAAAGTTCCATCGTGGGCAAAGTCAATCATAAACAGCGGCCGGAAGTATTAAGAGCCATAACAACCGGGAAAGGCTACTCCTCCATGCGAGCATCACACAGCACTCACACGGATTATTTCTACTCAGCCACAAAATATGGAAATCTCATTATTCGCACCGCCCTACCATACAACCTGTCGCTTGTCAACATTCTGAGAACAGACAGGACTTTCCTATGGTTCATGCTTTTTGTTACCTTGTTCCTAAGCGTCATTGCCTACCTGCTCACGCGACGCCTTGGGAGAAACATTGCGCGCCTGCGTGAATTCTCTGTAAGGGCCGGAGCGGGAGAAATCATTACAGCCACAGAACAATTTCCCCACGACGAACTCGGCGATATTTCCAATCAGATCATCCGACTCTACTCAAAACTCCAACGCGCAGCAGAAGATCGCGACCGCGAACGACAAGCGGCTCTCTATGAAGCGCAAGAAAAAATCCGCATCAAGCGAGAACTCACCAACAACATCAACCACGAACTCAAAACCCCCGTGGCCAGTATCTGCGGATACATCGAAACTATCCTCGACAATCCGGATATGAACGAAGCGACACGTATGGACTTCCTCAGGAAAGGCTACACACAAGCCCAACGCCTTTCCTCGCTCCTACGAGACGTAACGACAATTTCCAAACTGGACGAAACAGGTCCCACCATGAATTTCCAGCAGACCGATATCTCCAAAATCATAAGCGACATTACCGAAAACATGAAGTCGCTCCCCAATGGAGACAAAATGAAAGTCAACTGCAATTTCAACAGTCCGATTTATGTATTCGGCGACCCGACACTGCTTCACTCCGTCTTCCAGAACCTGACCAACAACGCTATTGCATACTCTGGTGGTGAGGACATCTTCATCCGCATCATCTCAGAAAATCAGGACTTCTATACATTCAGTTTCGCGGACAACGGGTCTGGCGTCGAATCGCGGCATCTACCACACCTTTTCGACCGCTTCTATCGGATTGACAAAGGACGCTCGAGAAAACTGGGAGGTACAGGCCTCGGCTTGGCCATTGTCAAAAACGCAATTCTCCAACATCATGGAACAATCAGCGTATGCAACGGCATATATGGAGGCCTGCAATTCACATTCACACTGCCCAAACACGAGATCATCCCCACGGCTACAAAAACCGAAACTTCACAAGCACACTTTTTAGAAAGAAATAGCATTAGGAGAGTTGCTGAATAGAAAAGGATTTGCTAACTTTGCGACGGATTAAGAAAGGGAGCAACCACACCGCAGGGAGTCCTTGTCTGATTCATAAGAACATTCATTTTTTTAATTAATAACATTATGATCAAAGTAGGTATTAACGGTTTCGGTCGTATTGGCCGTTTCGTATTCCGCGCCGCTCAGAATCGTAGCGACATCCAGATTGTAGGCATCAATGACCTCTGCCCGGTTGACTACTTGGCTTATATGCTTAAGTATGATACGATGCACGGTGCATTCCCCGGTACAATCGAAGCTGACGTCGAGAAGAGCGAATTGATTGTCAACGGCCAGCACATCCGCGTTACAGCAGAGCGCAATCCGGCTGACCTGAAATGGAACGAAGTAGGTGCAGAATACGTAGTTGAGTCTACGGGTCTCTTCCTGACAAAGGAAAAAGCTCAAGCTCATATCGAAGCAGGTGCCAAATACGTAGTTATGTCCGCTCCATCCAAAGATGACACCCCGATGTTCGTATGCGGCGTAAACTTCGACAAGTACGTTAAGGGTACCCAGTTCGTATCCAACGCTTCTTGCACGACAAACTGTTTAGCTCCTATCGCCAAAGTCCTGAATGATAAATTCGGCATCAAAGACGGCTTGATGACAACTGTTCACTCCACAACGGCTACTCAGAAGACCGTAGACGGTCCTTCTATGAAAGACTGGCGCGGTGGTCGTGCTGCCTCCGGCAACATTATCCCCTCTTCTACGGGTGCTGCCAAGGCCGTAGGTAAGGTTATTCCTGAGTTGAACGGCAAACTTACAGGTATGTCCATGCGCGTTCCGACCTTGGATGTATCGGTTGTTGACCTCACCGTTAACCTTGCTAAACCGGCTACTTATGCTGAGATTTGCGCTGCAATGAAAGAAGCCTCTGAGGGTGAGTTGAAAGGAGTACTGGGTTACACGGACGAAGCTGTCGTTTCTTCCGACTTCCTCGGCGACACCCGCACTTCTATCTTCGACGCTAAGGCTGGTATTGCCTTGACGGATACTTTCGTAAAGGTTGTATCTTGGTATGACAACGAAATTGGCTACTCTAACAAAGTTCTTGAGCTCATCGCTCACATGGCCAAAGTGAACGGCTAATCAGCCAGAAACTTATTTAAACGATAGCCTCCGACCGGCAAAGCCGATCGGAGGCTTTTTATCTCTACATCCCATCCCCTGAATCTCCTTAACATTCAGGACAAGAGCATGACATTCACCAGCAATGCTAAAAGCCTGCTACATACGCAGGCCTCATATCTGCCAATACGGTTACGGCTCTTTGTCCCAAGCATCAAGAATGCCCGGACAGGCAAACTGCTCATACATAGAGTTGCCATCGTACCCCCCAATGCCACAGCTCACACAACCGAGTACCAAGATGCCATAACGCAAACCGTATTCTGCGCTACCTAAAAGTGCAAATGTTTGCTTTCTTTTCCTGACAACCCATCTCACACACCCAATTGCCTTTCTGATGACTACGTTCCATGCTTCAACCCTTCCGACTGGCACATAAAGCGTGGATTACACAGATACTCCTTCCCAAAGCAGACAATCGCTTTGGGAATAAAACAGAATACACTCAGAAATCAACACTGAAACGCACGTTGATTTGCCGTCCTGTCAGGTAGTTCGGCACGGCATACTGGGTATTCGTAATGTCTGTCACCCAATAGTAAGAATTGACATTACTGATACCCAACACATTGAAAGCGTCTATGCCGAGCCAGATATTTCGAAAAATACTACCGACGCCACGCGTAATATGGCGGTCTTCGTTATTAAGCAAACGATAGCTCATTCCTATATCCACACGTTTGTATGCAGGAGCGCGGAAGGTCTGTTTCTCGCGTCCGGCATGCGGAGGGCCGAAGGGCAGGCCGTCCGCGAAAGCGGCTTTCAATGTCATGCGCCAACGTGTTGTGCCGGGGAAAAAGTCTGTGAAATAGAGGGAGAAATTATAACGCTGGTCCGTGGGCCGGGGAATCCAATGACCATTCAATTTCTCCTTGGTCGACATAAGTGAAAAGGTAATCCACGAATCCGCACCCGGGACAAATTCACCGAAAAGCTTGAAATCGATACCCGCCGCATACCCTCGGCTCAAATTCTCTCCATAATACACAATCCGAACGTTGTCCACGTTATACGGAATTAGGTTCGACATCGCCTTATAGTACACCTCGGTCGTAAATCGGAACGGGCGTCCCAACATACGGAATGTATAATCGCCGCCCAAGACGAAATGTATCGAACGCTGGGATTTGATGTTCTTATTCAACTGTACCGTAGTCACTCCGTTCAGGGTCGTGGTGTCTTTCAGTTCCTTGTAGAAGGGGGCTTGGTAGTAGACTCCTGTGGCAAAACGGAAAGTCAGACTTTCGCTGAACGACGGGAGGAAGCCTAACGAAGCACGGGGCGAAACGAGAACCTCGCTATTCCAATCCCAGTAGCTCAGACGAAGACCATAATTAAGCGTAAAAAGTCCCACAGTCGATTTCATGCGCCACGTGTCCTGCACATAGGTTTCTATGCGGTTCGAACGCATCTCATCATGCGAGCGCAGGCTATAAATAAGCATGAGCCTGTCCGGATTGTGCGGCAGCGAGTATCCCATGGAGTCGCGCATCTCCCATTCCCGGGAATTCTCGCGAATGCGTTCGAGCTTCCAGTCCAGACCGGCTTCCAACGTATGTGCCGTCAACTTCGTCCTGAACTTCACGCCGACATCCATCATGCGGGCCTGCAAACGATTGCGCGCATGTTCCAGATAGGTGCCCACGCCAAGCTGCTCTTGGGTCGTGGCCTCATTCAGCCAGTACTCACCCTGAATGTCGTACGTCTCCTCTTCCTTCGACGCGAAAGCCGACGCACTCAGCGTCAGGTCGGTCGACTTGTTGAAATGCCGTGTCAGTGAGAGTACGCCGAAATACGTCCTGAACTGGTCCTTCTCCTGTCCGTCGAAATAAACGCGGAATGACTTCGCGTCGGTCATCGTTCCGAAATTGGTCTCACGGTCTTCCGGCCGGAAATTATAATGGTTGTCCGAGATGTTCCCTATAAAACCGAACTCCCACCGCTGGTTAGGACGCCACGACCACACCGTCTGGTAATCCAGAAAATTGGGACGGTATTCCCCCGATGTTTCAAGTGAACCGAGCAAATACCGGGTAGTCTTGTAACGTACAGAGTTCATCACGCTGAAACGCTTATTGCCCCACCCCACATAAGCCGAAGCGCCAAGCATACTGGCCGCCACGTTTGCCTCGAACTGTTCAGGCTTCTTATACGTGATATCAAGCACCGAGGACATGCGGTCGCCATAACGGGCGGAAAAACCGCCTGACGAAAAACCGATGCTCTCCACCATGTCACTGTTGATGATGCTCAGACCTTCCTGCTGCCCTGAACGCACCAGCATCGGGCGATACACTTCGACGCCGTTCAGATATACGCAGTTCTCGTCGAACGAACCTCCACGCACATTATACTGCGACGAAAGTTCATTGTGCGTAGACACACCGGCTTGCGTAGCGATAAGCTCCTCTACGGCATTGCCAGTGGTCGAAGGCATCTGCTTCGAGCCTTCGGGCGTCAGTTTCTGCATCGTTCCCGTCTGGATGCGTTGTCCCTGCACGGTCGTTCCGCCAAGCACGATGCCCAAAGCGGGCATCCGCACGTCGAGCTTCATCGAATCGGGTGGGTTGACCAACGTGCGTTTGCGCGTCTCATATCCGACCAACGAAAAGACAATCACCACCGTATCCTTGGGCGTGTAGCTGAACGAATACTTGCCGTTCAGGTTCGTCATCGTGCCTGCGGCCTGCCCCTCGACGCGGACGGTCACCAGCTCGACCGGCGCCCCATTGTCATCGAGCACCGTCCCGCGAAGGTGGCAACGCCGCTGCGCCTGCCCATGCTGGGCAAAAAGGCACAGCAGGAACAAGAGCAAGACGGGCAGGCAATGATTATTCCGGACGACCATACTTAAACTAACGGAGGAAACCACAAAAAAGTATATCCGCTCATCCTTTCTTCACAGCCGGAAGCGTCCGCACGAGGTTCTGCTCGCGGTGGCACAGGCGGACTTCAAGCCCGAACCGCCGGTTAAGATGTTCCGCCAGGTGCTCCGCGCAATACACGCTCCGGTGCTGACCGCCCGTGCAGCCGAAACAAAACATCAGGTGGGTGAACCCCCGCTCCATGTAACGGCTCACGTGG
>ULXT01032735.1_pt1 | contig 10919 bp, 6 predicted proteins | sample 1961571 | NCBI WGS metagenome assembly ULXT01 (sample SAMEA4835846, study PRJEB28245) | human gut metagenome | biome: gut microbiome; material: fecal sample | place: Denmark | collected 2008
CCGCCATCAGCTTGGTTTACGTGTTCTGAAAAAGAAATTCTCATTTAGTAAAATCTTAGAAGCAAAGAAGAAATTCTTCGTTCTTCATTCTTAAATTCTTCATTTATATGATAAGAAATATACTGATAATCGGTTTGTCACTGCTCGTTTCCGCGCTTCATGCGGAAACCTCAGACGGGATTGCCCAACAGGTGCGGATTTCTCGGAGCGGTGATTTCATGTTGATAGAAATGGACCTTGACCTCTCGCAAGTAGACGTGCGGCGCGATGAGGCTGTACTCCTTACGCCTCGCCTGACCAAAGGGGACGAAGAAAAGACATTGCCCGAAGTCGGCATATACGGACGGCGGCGTTACATCTATTACGAGCGTAACGGTTTGCTCCCCGCCAATGGGGCGGAAAACCTTGCAATCAAAGAGGCAGACAAGCCTGCTTCGCACCATTACCGGACGGTGGTAGATTATGAACCTTGGATGGACGGTGCGGAACTCCGCTTGGCTTGCGAGACCTTTGGATGTTGTCAGGAAGTGTTATCGGGCGATGAGGCGGTATTGGCAAGTTATAACGAGCCGAAGTTTGTTCCCCAATACCTTTACGTACAACCCGAAGCCGAAGTGGTGAAGACACGTTCGCTCAGCGGTTCGGCATTCATCGACTTTCCTGTGTCACGTACCGAAATCAAGCCCGATTACCGCAACAACAGTGCCGAGCTTGCCAAGATACGTGCCACTATCGACTCCGTGCGCAACGATGCCGACATACGCATCACTGCCCTCTCTATCAAAGGCTATGCTTCGCCCGAAGGCTCTTACGAAAGCAACGGACGCTTGGCAAGCGGACGCACGAAAGCGTTGAAGGAATATGTGGCAGGGCTGTACCATTTCGATGACAATATCATCTCCACTTCCTACGAAGCCGAAGACTGGGTAGGGTTGCGCCGGTATGTAGAGCAGTCTTCCTTAACCCATCGCCAAGAGATATTGGACCTGATAGACAGCAACCGTGAGCCGGACAACAAGGAATATAAGATAAAGAAAGAATATCCCGAAGATTATGCCGTGTTGCTTCGTGAGTGCTACCCCTCGTTACGTCACTCCGATTACCGGGTGGAATATGTTATCCGCAGTTTCAGCAGTGCCGAAGAGATACGTCCGCTCATTCAGTCGCAGCCCCAGAAGCTGAGTCTGCAAGAGTTCTATCTTGCCACGCAAGGCATGGAGCCGGGCAGCGAAGAGTTTAACAAGGTATTCGAAACGGCGGTACGCGTCTATCCCGACGATGAAACGGCAAACCTGAATGCGGCAAACACGGCAATGTCGGAAGGCAATCTGCAGAAAGCTTCCGCTTATCTTGATAAGGCGGGCAATTCGCCGCAGGCGGTTTATGCCCGTGGCATATATGCAGTTTTGACCGGGAACTATGCCGAAGCGCAACGCCTGCTGCAAGATGCGCAAAACGCCGGGGTAGCAAAGGCAACCAAGGCACTTGAATATGCGAAATATAAAAATGAACAATGATTATTAACGATTAAAGTAAAGCGAAGTATGAAACTTAGAAATTTAATGTGGGGAGCGTGTGCCTGCATACTTGCAGCAGGTTGCTCCAATGACGATGTTGCTGTGGATAATGGCAATAACGTGCTGACCAACGGTGGTAAGGCATACGTGAAAGTTCGTATCGCAATGGGCAACGGAATGGGAAGCCGTGCAATAGAAGGTGGCTACGATTATGGCGTAGAAGAAGACCATGCCATTAAATCAATCTATTTTGGCTTCTATGACGCAGATGGGGAGTGGGTAACTTCTGGAACAGCAGTTCCTAATGCTGTTACTGGAAATGATGATGTTCCTGTGGATAACATCGATGCCATTGCCAATGCCGTTATCGCATTGGAAGTTGATGAAGGAGATCCGTTGCCTACACAAGTCATTGCGTATGTAAATATGGGTACTACCCCAACAGGTATTGCGGATAAAACTATTACTGAAGCTAAGGCTTTACCAACTCAAGGAAATGTAGCAGATGAAACCAATGGCTTCATGATGACAAACTCTACTTACTTGGATGCAGATGGAAATGAACAGTTGGCTGTAGCTATTCCGTCTTCCAGTTTCTATGAATCATCAGAACAAGCTTTAGCAGATGATCATCCCATAACAATTCATGTAGAAAGATTAGCCGCCAAAGTAACGGTAACAGGTACACCGAGTATTGAAAACCCTGAAAACATACCGGGCTATGCATTGACCTTTACTCCGAAAGGTTATGTTGTAAGCGGAACCAACACAGAAGAATATCTTCTGAAGAATGTCGAAACTTCTTGGAGCAGTTGGGACTGGTTTAATGAAGCAAGTGATTACCGCTGTTTTTGGGCAAAAGACCCGAATTATGATAAGAAAGGAACTTTGAACTATGCAAGTTATGCGGATGCTGAAAATAATCCAATTAATACACCTCAATATTGCATGGAGAATACTTTCGATCTTTCTACGGGCGAAATACCAGCTTATGATGAATGTACCCATGTATTGTTGCTTGGCAATTACGGTGTTAAAAATACAACAACATCCGAAACTGTAGACCTTTCAGGTAAATCTCTTTATATGTTGGCTGGTCATGCTTATATAGGTGATGAAATTATTGAAGAATTGCTCGGTCGTCTTAACGAACAAGCAGAAAATGCACAATTGCCTTGGTATTTAGATGGTGAAACTTGGAGACATCCCGATGCAACTAATTATGAAGTTGTCCGTGTAGAAGGTAGTCCAAATACAATTACATTGAAATTCAATCCTACAGAAGGAACTACTTATTATACAGGAACTAATCATGAAACAGAATTAACAACGGAAGGATTGGATACATACAATGAAGGGTTAGCCGAGTATTTAACAACAAATATAGGTGCTCCCGAAGCCTTCTATGAAGGCGAAGCTTATTTCGCTGTACCTATCGAACATTTCGGCGGTACGCAAGATTCTGACGATACAGGTGCATACGGTGTAGTTCGTAACCATAGCTATGTATTGAATGTTACTCAAATTAGTGGCTTAGGTGAAGGTATCTACGATCCGGGAGAAGAAATCATTCCGAATCCGGGCAAAAAGCGTTACTACGTAGCTGCTACATTGAAAGTATTAAGCTGGAAGACAGTTAGCCAAGATGTAAGTTTTGGCAATTAATCGATAACAACCAACTTGTAGGGGCGAGGTCAGCTCGCCCGAAAACATCTACTTGAAGCTTTCAGGGCAGGCAAACCCTGCCCCTATAAGTAAACTTGATAAAATAAAACCCCGATAGAGCAATCTATCTAAAAACCTAGCCAACTAGTACCTAGTTACCTAGTCAACTATTAAAAAAAACAAGAAACAATGAAAGTGCTGGCTTATATAAAGAAAATACAGATGTGGAAACAATGCCTGTTCGGACTCGCAGCAAGCTTCGCCCTGACTGCTTGCGACGGTATTTACGACGATGAAGGCGACTGCTCCACACAGTATAGCGTGCAGTTCGTTTACGATCGCAACATGAACTTTGCCGACGGCTTTGCGCATGCGGTAAAGCGAGTGACGCTTTATGCCTTCGACGAAAGCGGACGGCTGGTTTATGAAAAGACGGAAGCAGGCAGTGCGCTCTCGCAAGCCGGCTACCGCATGAACCTGAATGATATAGAACCGGGAACGTATGATTTTCTGGTCTGGGCGGAAGGGGCAGAAACCGACAACACCTTTACTTTCCCCGATGTGCAGCGCAACGTTACCCAACTGGACGACCTGACCTGCTACATGAACCGTGAACAGGATGCCGAAGGAAATGCCATCGTCGACCACGACTTAGTACCGCTTTTCCACGGTATCGCCACCGATCAGGACTTCACCGAGAACCCCGGAGGCGAACGCCGGGCTACGGTTTATCTCACCAAGAACACCAACGTGGTGCGCATCGTGCTGCAACACCTTTCGGGTGAAACCGTAAATGCCGATGATTTTGAATTTACCATTACCGATAATAATGGATGGATGGCAGCCGACAATTCGCTGCTGGATGATGAAACACTTACCTATCACGCTTGGAGCGTGTATGATGGCGAAGCTGCATTGGGCGACGATGCAGAAAGCGAAGGCATCACCTCGGTAGGCGCAGCAATAGCCGAACTGACCGTAGGAAGACTGATGACCGACCACCGCCCGATACTGACCATACGCAACAAGTCGGGCGAAACCATCCTCTCTATTCCGTTAATAGACTACTGTTTATTAGTAAAAGGAAATTATAATCGCTCCATGAGCGACCAGGAATACCTCGACCGCCAAGACGAATACAACATGGTCTTCTTCCTCGACGAGAACAACCATTGGGTAAACTCCACCATTTACATCAACTCGTGGAAAGTGGTGCTCGGAACAATAGAAGTGTAAACAATGAAAGGTAGGTGCGTATGAAGATTCGTTTTATTTCTTATTTGACAATCGTGCTGGCAGCACTCCTGCTGGGTGCCTGCAACAGCATTATGGACGATGAAGTCTGTGCAGACCAGCCGTCCGATACAACCACACCCGTACAGATAGGCTTCACCCTAACCACAGGTGATGTGTCTTCGCGTGCGATAACGGAAGGAGAAGAAGCCGGTACAGGATACGAAAACTACATTGATATAGAAGACGGGGATTTCCGCATCTTGTTGTTTGATGCAAAGAACGATACCTATCTTACAACGTTCGAGCCGACCAGCATCCGTCCGACAGACAATACGGAATATCCGCAAACCTATTATGTAGAAGGCGAATTGTCGGAAACATACGACAACAATTTCAAGTTGGTGGTATTGGCGAACTGGGGAAATTATCCGGAATTATCAGCGACCTCTACTATTGAAAGTGTATGCAGTGATGCCGCATCCATTTTCACTTACACAGCACCATTTACTCCTTCCGAAACGCAAAGAATCCCAATGTACGGTGTCAAGCTCTGCACAGCAACATTACGCCCAGACCTGTTGACTGACTTGGGTCAAGTAGATTTGCTCCGTGCCATGGCAAAGATAGAAGTGACTTGCAGCGCAGAAGGATTTAAACTAAGCAAAGTAAAGCTTCACCGATACAATACTTCCGGTTATTGTGCACCAACTGATTGGGAATACGAAGAGAACGCTGTTTGCAATCATGCCACTCATATCCCAGCAAATTCTGTTTCTACATCAGAGTTGAATTTTGTCATACCAACAGAAAATGGTTTCATAGCCTATGTTCCCGAATTTGACAATAAAACGAATACAGAAGAAAGAAATTATATCGAAGTAACACTGCAACACACAGACGAAAGTTCGGTAACGCTAAACAGCGACCCTTACATCTATTTCTGTGAATACAACACAGAAACAGGTGAACCTATTGAGAATGCCTCCGATTTCGATATAGTTCGCAACCATTGGTACAAATACGACATCACCCACGTAGATGACGGCGAATTAATCTTCCAATATCGGGTAAGATTATGGAATGTAAAAGAATCCGTTATTGGCTGGAATCCTACCGGCTTTTTATTAGCGGCTTGGAATAATGATGAAGGAAATAAAGAAAAAGCGAAAACAGATGCAACGATTGGAGATACAGAAGCCGTTTATTGTTATGTATGCAATCCAGGATATGATGAAAGTGATGAACAATATCATACATTAAAAGACGGTACTTCGGGAGCCGCTTTTAGTTTTACTTTGCAAATTCCTGCAGGCGCTACATGGAAAGGGTATTTAACGAATAACGAAGATTTTTATTTCTCGTATGGAGAATATTGGAATGGAACAAAACACGCTGTATCTGTAGGTAGAGCACGTACAGAAGAATATCAAATCAAAATACAAGCTCGTCATGCTTGGACACAGTATGAAGAAGGCACAACGCCTCGGTTCGATGCCCCAAACACTGAAGATGGAAATAGATTTAAAGAATTGCAAGGCAATGGTGGTGTATATACTGACTTTTATATAATAGTATCTCCTGACGGGAATGAGTCAAATGACTATAAACTAATGATTAATCCGGACAATGCGGTAAATAATAACAAAACCTATTATAAAAATGGACGTCGTTTTGCCGGTCCGGATGAATATCATGTAAGAATCTGGCAGTTGAAAGCAACAGACGGAATTGATAATTACGGTGAATTATTCAATGACAGCGAAGATATTAAAGAATTTCGAAAATAATTAGGAGTATGAAAATAAATACACTACATATATTATCCGCTTTGCTAAGTGCAGTCGGGATGCTACTTTCTGCCTGTACAGAAGATACTTCGTTTGTTCAATCTGACGAAGATGAAGCGGGTCGTGTTATCCTTTCTTATTCTGTAACAGGAAATACGCTTTCGCGTGCGTCTGAACCTGGTTGGAATGATGGATGGAATGAAAATGAAGTGGATAGATTAGATTTGTTTATCTTCCGTAATGGAACCTTTATTAAGCATTACGGAGAAGATTTGCAGGTAACGGCAAATCAAAATAATAATGAAGAAACGAATTATCACGACTGGAAAATACCTGACTCAGAGTTGTCGCCTAATGAGGTTCAACAAGGTGATTTGGTTTACTTGATAGCAAATTGCCCTACTGTAACGCTTAATGGTGCGAGCAAAAGTTTAAATGAGATTAAGAGTTTAGCTGATTTGCAAGCTGCATCCATTGGAACATTGTCCTGCCATGAGAAACAAAAAACTTTCGTTATGACAGGAACGGCTACAGTAGAAGAAAAGTCTGGCAATGATGTAGTAATCAAGGTAGATTTGTATCGGGCAGCTGCTAAAATCCGTATTTCATTCTCAAATGAAAGTGAATCGAATTGGTCAGATGGCATCACATACCGTTTTGTTCAATATACTCAATCTTCTGCTCTATTGCAAGAAAGTGATGAAACTTATTTATCTACAGTCCAACTGTCTACCTATCCGTCAAAGAATGTAGAGGAGGAATCGGTTGATATAAACACTACAGAAAACTATTATGCACCTAATAAGCAATTGGTTCTTTATTCTTATGTAAACAATTGGTACCAACAGAAAGGAGAAGATGAACTGTATGGAGAGATTCCCATTGATGAGAACAAGCAAACTTACATCATTTTGTATGCACCATACGGAAATGACGGCAAAAAATATTACTACAAAGTCCCCATCAATTATCAATTGCCGGAAGATAATGATGCCATAACTCCGGATGAAAGCTACAAAGACCTCTACCGTCTGCAACGAAACTACCTCTACGATATAACCGTAACGATAGACCGTAAAGGCGGTTCGGAAAAGGAGCCGGTAGTAACAGATTTTACAATTGTGGTTGAACAATGGGACGAAAAGGATATAGATGTTCCAGCATTTGAATAACTAAATAATGTGTGTTATGAAAGAGCTTAAATATATTTTGTTGATATTCCTTTGTGTTGTCGGAATAACATCCTGTCAGGATGACTTGATAGAAAAAACTTCTGCCGGAGGAGCAGATGTAAACAAGCCTGTCAAGGTCAACTTGAAGTTCAATGTACCTGATGCAGATGAAGTTAACCTGTCACGCAGTTACGATAATTCGGATTTGGGAGACCTTCACCTTTTTATATTTGACGGCAATACTTTTTTAGGCGATGAAAGTGTTACTTCTGACAATATCAAAAGAACGAGCAACACTAATGGAAACCAATATACCATAAGTGCCACTTTATATGAAGGAGAGCAGACCGTTTATGCAGTAGGAAATGTTACGACACAGACCAACTATTGGGAAAGTCCGGTTTCTGCTTTGCGAGAAGCAGCAGCAAATGGCAGAGAAGATTTTCTTAATACATTATACAATGTACGGCAAGATGTGGTAAGTGGTGGTTTTGTTACATTTCCCGGTAATTATCGTCCTTTAGCCGGAAGCGGTGATGTAACTGTTCAAGCTGATGGCTCAGCCAGCGGAACCATTTATATGAAACGTGAAGTAGCTCGCATCAAGCTGAATGTAAACATGAATTACACTGTAACTGATGGCAAACGTAGGGGTAACAAAGTTACATTTACGCCACAGACTTATTCGGTATATAATGTGGCGAGTAAGGGGTATGTCATGGAAACGGAAGACGGAAACACGCAACGCACTGCTATTGCCGATGGTTTCTATGCCGTAGAAAATATGTCCAATTTCAATGTAAGTGACGGTGAAATAGCAACAATTGGAGACGGATTCAATATCCCTGAAAATCTACAACAGCCTAAACAATCAGGAACGACTTACGCCGAACGTGACAAGTGGTTTGAAAAAGGTGATGAACCGGGAGCGGCAGATGATGCGAAAGAATGGACGTATGCACCTCAATATGGCACGTATATCGTTATAAAAGGCAATTATGTAGAGACCAATGCATCCGGAAATGTAGTTTATTCAGCTGCACCGTCTTATACCTTCCATTTAGGAGAATGGGATAGTGCGAATGATTTCGGAAATTTTAATGTGGAACGTAATACAATCTATACTTATACGGTTACGATTCATGGCGTAGAAAATATGATTGTAGAAGTTGATAAGGAGCAAGAATATCAGCCTGGTGCGGAAGGTGACGTAATTGAATTAGGAGAAGGGTCGGAAGTATTCAACTTGGATGCTCATTACGAACAAGTATATGTGGAATACAATTTATCAAAAATAGCCTCCACTATAAGAAACAGTAGTATTTATGAAGATGAAGATGGCATAGAGAATGCCATAGCGAGGAGTTTCATGCTTTCTATTCATTCACCCATGAATACTAAATCAGGTGCAGAAGAATTGGTTATGCCTTATATAGGAAATGAAGAGATTGCAATGAGTGGAATAGATAGTGAATGGGTACAATTCTATTCACAAGATAGTAGAGAAACTCTTTCTACTTATACCAGCACTCGTGACTATGATGATTATTTGCTTTCTCCTTGGGATGCTTGCAAAAAAATGGGGGAAGCAGTAAAACATTTGATAGAAAATGAAGATTCAGCACCATCTGTTCCGGAATTGCGTACATGCCTTGATAATGGTGATTATTATGCATGCTTCACCGTCTTTGTAAATGAATATTTCTATACGGAAGATTTGGAAGGCAATAAAGTTTCATGGGAAAAGTTTGCAAGAGCCGAGCCTCGTACATTATTGATTGCCAGCGATTGGGATGCCAGTCCGGACGGAAACACAACGTATGCCAAAGCACGTACTTATATCTCACAGGCTTCTATCCTGACATTCTACAACACTGAAGCAGCTCAAAATACAAAAGCATTAGGTATAGAATCGTATAATGAATATGGTGTAATTAGTGGATTTGGAAATAGCCGTAGTTTTTCGACACAATCTGCGTATAATCAAAAAAGAGGAAATGTGTCCGATTATGAAACCAATGGGCGAGCCAATATGCTGTGGGATATTGATGATTTGACTTGGAATAATGTTCCTTTCACGCGTATCGGTTACCTTTCGGACAATACCGGAACAGATGGACATAAATGGAGTGAACTTACTTCTTATGACAAAACAAACAGTGCATATTATGCATGTTTGTCCCGCAACCGAGATTTAAATCGTGATGGAGTGATAGACGATAATGAAGTGCGTTGGTATTTGCCAGCTCGTTCGCAATATTTGCGTATGGGTATCGGTGCCAATTCGTTTAATACGGATGTTCAACTTTATAATGGGAATAAAAATAATTTGGGTCGAGGTACATATCCGACAAATCAACTTGATTATGGAACTTTGTATTATTCCAATACCCCCTATAATAAAGGCGACGGTTACGGTGCATGGGAATTGTATTGGGCAGTAGAAATAGGAGCATACGGCTCGAACTTTGATGGAAATCCTCAGTATGGTAGTCAAGCTCAAATACGTTGTGTCCGCAATCTGCCAAGCAATGAGGATGTAGAAAATGATTCGTATGGTGATGGAGCACTGGCTGATCCTGTCTATGGAGAATTAAAGAGATTAAGAAGCGGTAATCGAAATTACATTTTTGATTTCGGCAATCGCATGACAAGTGGTATTAACCGTACAAGTCCTTATAATGGTCCCTATAGGGAGCATAATGAAATGGGAGAACAGAACAGATTGTACAAGGCTTTTGTCGTAGCAGATCACTATATAAAAGCTGAATCTGGGGAAGATGATACTTTTACAGCAGATGAAGCCGCTTCTTATTATAATAACCCGTGCCGAAGTTATTCTGAAAACGGTGCTCCTGCAGGAACATGGCGCACGCCGAATTTGAATGAATTGACCGTTATGTCAACGGTTGCGACCGAGTTAGGATTACAAGCATGGACCATGTCGAGCACAACATTTTCTAATAGCAATGTGCGTGGTTTGTTCTTTTATAATGGTTCTATGATTTCATGTGAAGGGTGTAGTAGTGGTGTTGTACGTTGTGTCCGTGATGCTACGGATGAAGAAATAGAAAATGCACGACCTGCAAATTAAAAGTCAGGTAATGAAAGTAAAGTCAAAATAATTTTTAGAAAAGATATTTTTATATCTCTATCAATAGAAAGGGGAAGCGTCCCCACACATTTTACTTAAATTAGTAATCTATGTTTAGGGAATCGGCTCGCAGGGATGCGCGCCGATTTTATTTCTATCTATTCTGAGATACTCCTTTGCAAGGTCAGCCTGTAAAACCGTCAGCACGACTGAAGGGTACAGCCAAACAGACCAGACAAGAAGCCTATAAAATATTTTAATATCCGCAATAAACCAATTAGAGGCGGAGTTCGCCTACCCGTATGCACCTACGTGAATATATTCGGGCAGGCAAACCCTGCCCCTACAGGTAGTTGGCAAATGCAGACAATCCATTTAGCGTTTTAAATGAAAGAGCCGTGCACCCTAAAGTAAGCATTCTAAGAAATACACATTGCATGCCCTATGG
>ULXT01072117.1_pt1 | contig 10912 bp, 9 predicted proteins | sample 1961571 | NCBI WGS metagenome assembly ULXT01 (sample SAMEA4835846, study PRJEB28245) | human gut metagenome | biome: gut microbiome; material: fecal sample | place: Denmark | collected 2008
CAAAACTCTTACTTCGGAATTGCACCCATATAGACGAGAAGGTATATGTCTCTTATTAACAAAATAATCATGATTAAATCGGGGAGTATCAAAATAAATATATATCTTTGCCGACATATAATTGCTCTCTACCATAGAAAGAAAATTTCTTTCACTTAACGTCTCTCTTATTTTTCGGACTGCTTATTTTTCTAAGTGAATGCAGAATCAACCTGTTTGCATCGTCTACTTCCTTATCCGCGATTGACGCCAGATAAATCTGTGTATTCATATCATTTTCATGCCCTAATCCCTTACTGATTACGGACAACGGTATGTTCTTATCCCGAGCTATCGTTGCCCAACTGTGACGGGCAACGTACATGGAAACAGGCAAAGAGATGTGCGCCATTACGCTAATTTCTTTTAACTTCCGATTAGTCAGCATCATCGCATTCTTATACTGACGGTATTCCGTGCCATCCTCACGCGTAATTATAGGCAAAAGATATTGCGTAGCCGTCGTATAACGCTCCACGAGTCTCTGCATCTCTTTTTCCCAACGTACGCTCATCTGCTGCCCCGTTTTGCGACGTCGATAAATCAGCACGCCACCCACCACATCTCTTTTCCTCATAAACGCGAGATCTACAAAGGAGACACCCCGCGCATAAAAACTAAACAGGAATAAATCTCGTGCCTTAGCCAGCGATGGAGCACCATTCAAATCAAGTTCTTTTATTCGGTTTATCTCGCTCAGCGAAATGGCCCGCTTCATCGTTTTATCAACTCCCGTGTATACCTCCTTAAACAAATCCTGACGTTTTACGAGGCTTTCTGCCACAGCCTGGTTATATATTGAACGTAAGTTTCTCATATAGAAAGAAATCGTATTACGACTATTTCCACGTAACTTTAAGAATGCTTCATACCGGTTTATCAGGCCACCTGACAGCATCGGGAAAGTCACGTCAGCACCATTAAGGAATGTAATAAAACTTTTTAGTGTCGTCTCATAGTTGTCCGCCGTACCTAAATACCCTGATTGCCGTTTCATCAGAATACGATGCCGGGCATAATCGGTAAACGAGACACTTATCGTATTTTTCGTACCATAAGAAACGGCGATGTCGTCCACGTCATACGGCAACGGACTTTGCTCCAAGCGAACAACAGTGTCCCACAATTTTCTTAAATCCACGCGGATAGCCTCCGAAACTTCTCTCAAATACATCAGCCTATCTTTTGAAACACCGGACATGACCACTGCATGGTTGGCATCATCCCATTCGTCGAAATACAGAAAGTAAGAAGTCTCCAAAAGTTTTACTTTCCGCTGGTGGGCCAACTGATAATACAATCTTCCCATACGGCTTTGGCCAGAAACCGTCCTAAGCTTTAACTTAATTGATACCATATTGTTTTTCATTGAGGTTGTATGAATAGCAAAACAGACATTAGCGGCCCAGAGTACAGAAAGAAAGACAGAAACCCCGACCGCTTCACGTACGCACGGTTTCTGTCCCGACTGCAGGTGCAATCCTCCCCACCACCGCCCTCCAACCGGTCCGACCGAAAAAGTCCACACAATCCCGTCCTCTTGCGTTTCCCTTTTTCACTTCCTTTTGTGAATAAGCCGACCAGCACCTCGGCCACCCCGCCATACTCTCTCCTTCTCAGAAAACGAACAAAGGAGTGTACCCGCCTTAGCATCGTGCCAACCTAAACAAACCTCACCATGCCCGCTTCTTTGCCAACGGGTTGGATTACTCCTGTCATAGCCAGCCTGTCCCCATCTGGCTCTCTTTGCCCCTCTGGCAAGATTAAACCAACAGAAAAACTCGTTACCTCTATGAAAAAACCGCCTTCTGCTGCGTCACATCCACTATATGCTTCTCCTGACCCCGGCCGGACGAACAGCCCCTGTCATAGACGGCCAATCCGATTTGGACAGTCATGTGCGCATCATTACCGCCGTCATGACATTCTTTTGTTCCACAAACCAGTGCCTTCCTCCCACCAGTTTTTCTTTATTTTGCTGTTTCGGGCGATTTTTAAATTGGAATCGTCATGAAATGCCACGCAGCCCCTATAACTACTGTCGCCCAGATGCCGGACCACCAAGGACGGCATTTTTTCTCAATCAGACGGCCAAACATGACACACGCCAATGAGTATTCTCCACACGAGGTATGCAGGGACACCCACTCACTCCTAATACAATACTGTTCACTAATAATCAAAAGAATAAACAACCTGAATTAAATCAAGGCTCTAAAAATGGGAGAGGATGCGGAGAACCGTTTTTCCGGGCGTCGTACTTATAAAATCTGACGCTGCGACCGTCTTTTCTGTCGCTGCCTTCACACACAGGAGTCAAAGCGCCAGAATGTCGCCACCACTCGAAAAACCTGTGTCCTCCGTTTTTTGTACCCATAATGAGCTCGTATAACGAACATAAAGCCTCCTTCGTAAACACCTCAGGCAGATACTCAAAAACTATCGGTTCGAAAAATATCTGGCGTCGCAGCGACACGATGGCCTCCTGCAGGATAAGCGCGTGGTCAAAAGCCAAAGGCGGCACATCGCCCAGTCCGAACCACCGCGCATCAGCGGCATCATCTCCTCCTCTCACATCCTTCGTCCGCACCAATGCGTAATAAGCTATCGTTATGACCCGCTCACGCGGATCGCGGTCAGGCGCTGTAAAAGCATGAAACTGATGCACACGGGCCTCCCGAAGTCCGGTTTCTTCCCATAATTCCCGCGACGCTCCCTCCTCGGCACATTCATCCATTTTCAAAAAACCACCGGGAAACGCCCAACAGCCCTTGTAGGGCGGTGCGCCACGCTCAACAAGCAGCACACTCAGCCCCATCCCGTCGCAACCGAAAATCACACAATCGGTCGTAACACTCGGACGCGGATACTTATAACAATAGTTCAACGTTTCGCCGTTCTGACACATACACTCATCCTCCTTCTTTTTCTATGATCTTTCCCACAAAAATACGCATCCCTCTCTGCCCCTCCAAATCGGAAGGACATAAAATCGCCATAGACATCACCCCGTCTGCCGGCCGCACGGCACATATCCACCGTTTCGCGCACTCCGATACTCTCCCGACAAGTGTTTTTATACGCTTTCATCGCCATTATTCCGGGTCACATACTTTCATTTCCGAAAATAATATGTAAGTTTGCAGAAAAGAACGTAATCATGGGGATATTTAGCTTTTTTTCAAAGAAGGAGAAAAAAGAAGTTCTTGACGCAGGCCTGGCCAAGACCAAAACCAGTGTGCTCGACAAACTCACCCGAGCCATCGCCGGAAAATCGAAGGTAGACGACGATGTTCTCGACAATTTGGAAGAGGTGCTCATCTCGTCTGATGTGGGCGTCGACACCACGCTCGAAATCATCCAGCGCATCCAAACACGTGCGGCCCGTGACAAATACGTCAGCACCACAGAGCTCAACCGCATCCTGCGCGAAGAAATCGCGGCCCTCTTGGCTACTCATGAAACGGGAAACAACGAACCGAACGACCTCGGCGGCCACAAGCCCTATGTCATCATGGTAGTAGGCGTCAATGGCGTAGGCAAGACAACCACAATCGGAAAACTCGCCTACCTTTTCAAACAAGCGGGGAAAAGCGTATATTTAGGGGCAGCAGACACGTTCCGCGCGGCCGCCGTCGAACAACTCTGCATATGGGGCGAACGTGTCGGCGTACCAGTCGTCAAACAGCAAATGGGCAGCGACCCGGCCAGCGTCGCTTTCGACACGCTCAGTTCTGCAGTTGCCAATCAGGCAGATGTCGTCCTCATAGACACGGCTGGTCGGCTACACAATAAAATAAGCCTCATGAATGAATTGACTAAGATCAAGAAAGTCATGCAAAAAGTCGTTCCTGACGCCCCCCATGAAGTACTCCTTGTCCTTGACGGATCGACCGGCCAAAATGCCTTTGAACAAGCCAAACAGTTCACCAAAGCTACCGAAGTGACAGCCCTTGCCATCACCAAACTCGACGGCACGGCCAAAGGCGGCGTGGTCATCGGAATTTCCAACCAACTGCGTGTCCCCGTCAAATACATTGGATTAGGAGAAAAAATGACCGATCTCCAGCCCTTCGACAGCCGGGCATTCGTAGATTCGCTCTTCGGCGAAACCCAATTCTGACCTTTATGAAAAAACACATTGTCGATGTCATCACGATGGGATGCTCAAAAAACCTTGTCGATTCTGAGCATCTGCTCCGTCAGCTTGAAGAACACGGCTTCAAGGGATACCATAATCCAGAACAAACACACGGAGACATTGCCGTAGTCAACACCTGCGGCTTCATCGGTGACGCCAAGGAAGAAAGCATCAACATGATTCTCGAACTCTGCGAGTTGAAACGTCAGGAAAAACTTCAAAAAATCTATGTAATGGGCTGTCTTTCTGAACGCTACCTCGCAGAGTTAGGGCAGGAAATCCCCCAGGTTGACAAGTTCTTCGGTAAGTTCAATTGGCCTGAACTTCTCCAAGACTTGGGCGAGACCTACGACGAACGTTTCCGCAACGACCGGACGCTCACGACTCCGCCCCATTATGCCTACATTAAAATTTCGGAAGGTTGTGACCGCAAATGCGCCTACTGCGCGATCCCGCTCATCACCGGCCCCCACGTCAGCCGTCCTATTGAGGAAATCCTTGATGAGGTACGCCAACTCGTGAATGAAGGCGTCAAGGAGTTCCAAATCATTGCCCAAGAACTCACCTACTACGGTATTGACCTCTACCGGCGTCAACGTCTTCCCGAACTCATCGACCGTATGGCCGAAATTCCCGGTGTCGAGTGGATACGTCTCCATTACGCCTACCCGTCCCACTTCCCCATGGAGCTCCTCCCCGTGATGCGTCGCCATGCCAACGTCTGCCGCTATCTCGACATTGCCCTGCAACACATCAGCGACAGCGTGCTTGACCGCATGCACCGTCACACAACCAAGGCAGAGACACTCAACCTCCTTCATGAACTGCGTAAACAAGTGCCAGGCATCGCCATCCGGACTACCCTCATGGTCGGTTTTCCGGGAGAAACGGATGAAGAGTTTGCCGAACTCATGGACTTTGTCCGCACAGCCCGCTTCGACCGGATGGGAGCGTTCGCATACAGCGAAGAAGAAGGCACCTACGCTGCCCTGCACTATACGGACGACATCCCGCAAGATGTAAAACAACAAAGACTTGATGCCATCATGAACCTGCAAGCGGGCATCTCAGCCGAATTTTGCGAACAAAAGGTGGGACAGACCCTACGCACCATCATCGACCGCACAGAAGGAAACTTCTACGTAGGCCGCACGGAATTCGACTCGCCTGACGTCGACGGAGAAGTGCTCATCCCGATGGACGGCCCCAGGCTCACAATCGGACAGTTCTATCCAGTCATCATCCAAAGTGCCGATGAATACGACCTTTATGGCACTGTTCAAACCGCTCCACCCCATGAACAATAAGGAATTCATCACCGCGCTCTCAACCCGCATGGAGACAACAGGCCGGGAGACGCAGCAACTCGTTTCGAACTTTATCGCCGAGCTGACACATACGCTCGACGATTCAGGCTCACTCACTGTCCAAGGGTTTGGCAGCTTCGAAGTGAAGAAGAAACTGGAACGCGTGATGGTAAATCCCACGACCAAGCAACGCCTGCTCGTCCCCCCGAAACTCGTTCTTACGTTTAAGGCCAGCCCCTTATTGAAAGAGAAAGTAAAAGCATAAAGCCATGGACAAAAAATCTCCACTTCAAGAGCTTCTGTCCGCTTTTGCTGCCCGCGAAGGCATGACCAAACGCCGGGCAGAAGTCTTTACGCGTGCGTTCTTCGATGTTATACAAGAGGCATTACTCAGCGACAAATATGTCAAGATCAAAGGTTTCGGCACTTTCAAGCTGGTGGCCGTAGGCGAGCGGGAGAGCATTGACGTCAACACAGGTGAGCGCATACAAATCAGTGGCCATACGAAGGTGACCTTTACGCCAGACAATAGTCTGAAAGACATCATCAACCGTCCTTTCTCTCAATTTCAGACAGTGGTCATCAACGAAGGTACAGACCTCTCCGAACTTGAACGCATGGACTTACCCACAGGCCTGCCCCCGATGCCCATAGAGGCGGATGACGATATGGACGACATGGTTTCCACAGAAACATCCATGATGACCGCCGACGCACAAACAGACGAAGAAGATGAAACCACAGTCTCGGAAACTGTGGAAATTTCCTCTTCTACGACTTCTTCTCCAACCTTCACGGACGGGCATGAAACCGCCCCGGACAATCACGCTGAAAGCCCAAACGAGAATCTGGATGACGGGAGAATACACTCCCAAGACCTCCCGCATGAAAAGAAAGAGGAGGTTCATCCCGCACGGCGCGCCGACGAACATCTCAATCCGTCCTCACCAGAAGAATCGGAGACCGACGAAATAGCCCGTCACCCCCAAACCGCGTCTATTCCTTCCGACAAGGGGGAAGACTCACCCAAAGTTTCCACGCACATTCAGGGAACCGAAGAACTTACGGACACGACAGGATCGAACAAGGAGCTCCACGGCTCCGCACACGACGAATGCCCACAAGACGAAAGGAACGGAAGCACTGCAACGACAAGCGTTGGCCATCCCTCCGAGGACGCACATCCAGACATGGCACAAACAACGCCCGACAACTCACACATTGCCAACAAGCCTATCACCGACGGTTGCCTCTCTCTCCACAATAATTCACGCGCAGAAGAGCCTCCCGGCGACATGCCTTGCCCTGCGCAATCCAGCCCCGCGCCGAAATCAAAAAACACGTGCGACGGCACCAACGGATGGAAAGTGACGGCTATCATCATAGGCATTCTCTTCCTCATGTTTTTGAGTTACTTTGCAGGCTACTTCCGGCTTTTCTGTCCTTGCGAACAACTCGACGCATGGCAAAAACGACTAATGTCTTCACCAGCCACGCCCGCCACACCCACTTCATCCACCGTACAGATTACGCCCGCGCCGCTACCACCAACGGATAGTATTCAAGCAGCTTCACCCGAAACAGGAGTCAATGTGGCGTTCTCCCCCAATCAGCCAGCTGCGTCCAGAAAAGAAAAGAGTGTCGAAAACACCGAATCAGCTCCGCCTATGTCCACATCTGTCCGCTCTTCCTCCACCCCGCAGAAACCCACAAAACGTAAACGCGCGACAGCGGGGACACACGCCAAATCCAAATATATCGCCGTAGGAACGCGTGACACCCACATAATAGCCCCGGGCGAGACCCTACGGTCCATAGCTGAGGATGAATATGGGAGTAAAGGATATGCCCATTACATCGCTGATTATAATCACATTACTAATCCTGACCTCATTTCCGTAGGAGACGAAATCAAGCTCCCCGAACTACGGCCCAACCCTAACTACAATCCTTAAATTCTACTTTTCCATTACAAGAAAAGCACTATTGCACTTTCAATGCACGCACCTAACATTTGCCTACTGCAATCATAGGCAACCGGACAGCCTGCGATGAAAGTCAAAAGGTCCTTTCCACCTACCTGTCGGACCTACTGCAAACTTCCTCAAAGGGGGAAATACGCTTTAACGTATTTCCCATGCAGATTTAACGCATCTTGAAACGATAGGACAAGCGGAAAAGAAAATCATTCTTTGTCGGAGCACTGATTTGTTGCGTCCCCGAACTGATTGTCGAACGATTAAAATAAGCCATCAAACTGTATCGTAACCCGACACGCCAACCCTCAAACGGTTCCCAATCTGCCAATAAAGCGGTTGATGCCCCATGATAATAACAACGCACGAAACCATAAGTGTCAGCAAAGCTAGGCTGATATACAGAAAGTGATGTTGCATAATCATCCGTAAAGAAAAGAGCCCCCATGGCGGAGAACCGCCAGTTTTTCGGCCTCCACGTGAGCCGACCGCTCCACATTGCTCCCATCGAACGACGACGGGTTTGCCGCTGTTCAACTGCGCAGTCTAATGCCGTCTGCCATGTCCAACGGGAAGAGGACGCGGGCTGTTCAACAGCCAACTTCAACCGATGCGTAGTGACGTATTCCATAAGTCCGTCATACCCTGTAACGTCCCGTTGCTTCGTTCTCATCCTATATCGTAAGGACCATGTGCGCTGTCGTCCTTGCTGGTAAGCGAACAAGCCGGAAACTTCCATTCCCTTCGACGCTTGTGAAGCACGATACGTAGCCCAAGGAAAACGGAACAAGTCGACATAAACTTCCCCCTCGATTCCGCCGGGCAACCGAAAGTCAGACGCGACCAATAAGCCCTCCTCATTAGCCACCCGTCCTCCTTCCTGCAACGTCTGACCAGCCGGGGAAACGAACTTAGCTGACAACTTGCGCCCGGCCACAGCTAACTTCCAATTCGTCATTGCGTGCCAAGCCAAACGTCCAGACATCGCGGTATGCCCCATCCGGTCAACAGCAATTTCCCCACGTGAAGACCATCGTCTTCCGTGTACACCATAATAAACAGAAGCACCGCCGGCCCAATGCCCACGCAAGTAATACCTATTATATAATGCGTTGCGAGGTTCAAACATCCGGTCGTAGTACGTTCCCGTCACGACCATCCCTACTATCCAGTCCGTTCGATCGAACGCACATGCCAAGCCAGCCGACGTCGCCGTCAAATTACGGCGCTTGGAACGTTCGAGTGGCGTACGGTGATAACCATCCGTTTTCAACGAAGTCACATGGCCAGCAGCATTCAGGTTGGCATCCATCTTTCTGTAAGAAGCAAAAGCGTTCCACGCCCAACCACGCCGTTTCCACGAAGTAGATATGCCTCGAAAAAGCCCTTCTCCATTCAAGGAAAGCGTAGGACTAACCCGAAAGGATGGAGGTCTATAAGATGCCACGACACTCCCTTTATTCACCAAGAAGCTGTTTCCCAGCACCAACCCCTCACCTGCGTTCACCCGAAAGTCCCCTACTGTCACTTCACGCCATACACTGTTTGGGCGATAAGCCATATAAAAAGCCCACTCATCATACGGCCGATTGCCATGTGCGGCAAAAGGTTCGCCTGCATCCTTTTCGAACTTCACCCCATAACGAAGACGGTCAGCAGCACTGTAATTCATCCGCAACGTATGGCTTAACCCATTCCCCAGGTACTGACGGTTCGGATATTCAATCAACTCTTCCTCACTATGAGCCCGGTTGCCTGCCCGGCGATAAAGAGGAACGCCCAACATCCCACTGATCTCCCATTTTCCGTCAGTCCACAGTTCTCCTTTCGCAGGTTGCACATTCTCTCTCTTGCCACAATATACAAACAAAGGAAGCCACTGACGCATACGGAAGTCAAGCCCACGGACGAACTGGAGTTCCCCAAGGCTATAGAAACTACCATACCGCTCTCTGAAAGACACAATCGAATCGGCTGATGCTGCGTCGAGAAAAGGCAACTGGGACAAAGCGGCACGAGTCGCACTATTGATATCCATCGGCGCCAAATGCAACACATACAACTGGTCCAAAAGCTCTGTGATATCTACATCCTCCGTCCCTTCCTCAGCTGCATACTCAAACGCGTAAGAAGCCGCAAAATCGTCCCAACTGACCACTGTGTCCGTCTGCGCTAAGACCGGACAACCACACAGACACTCAATGAGCAACATGCATCCGACTGCAAGATGGCGAAGCACATACGCCCCTGGACATATCCACCGATATATAAAACGACGGAGACTACATGTTGACATGCAGTCTCCGCCATGCTGCTTATTACAGATAAAGAACATTACTGAGGACGAACGAGCTCCATGCCGCGAAGTATGGCCTGTTCATTAAGCGGCAATAAATCATGATGACGTGCGGGCAGCGTCTTACGCAACGCCTGCATGACATTCTCGACGGAAACGATAGGATGAAGCTTCAACAGCGCACCAAGGACAAACATGTTGAAGCATTTCATCATTTTGAGCTGAGCTGCCGCATCCATCGCATCTATTCGCCAACACTGAATGTCGGTGCGCGTCGGAGGGTCGGCAATCCCATAACCGTCATAAATGAGCGTTCCCCCCGAACGTACTTTCGATTGAAACTTATCGAGAGAAGGTTGGTTCAGCACAATAGCCGTATCATAAGAGCTAAGAATCGGCGAGGAGATGCGGTCATCGCTGACAATCACAGTAACATTTGCCGTTCCTCCGCGCTGTTCCGGCCCGTATGCCGGCATCCATGTCACTTCTTTGTTCTCCATGAGAGCTGCATAAGCCAAGATTTTGCCCATCGAAAGAACCCCTTGGCCACCAAAGCCTGATATGATTATTTCTTCTTTCATGTGAGTTTGTAATTTGTTCCGGCGTGACATATCCCTCGTCGCCGGCAAACATTATTTATCTTTGAGGTCACCGATGGGATAGTACGGGAACATATGCTCCTCCATCCAACGATTTGCGGCCTCCGGACTCATCTTCCATCCCGACGAGCAGGTAGAAACGATTTCTACAAGGTTAGAACCACGTCCCTGCATGGAATTTTCAAACGCATGACGTATGGCCTTTCTGGCCTTGCGGATGGCAGCCACGGTCTCTACGCTCTGCCGTGTGACATAAGCCGTACCTTCAAGTGTGGCCGCGATATCGCTGATATGAAGGGGGTAGCCGTGCAGGCGGGGGTCGCGACCATAAGGACACGTAGCCGTCTTCATGCCGACAAGGGTTGTCGGAGCCATCTGGCCTCCCGTCATGCCATAAATTGCGTTATTAATGAAAATGATCGTAATGTTCTCCCCACGGTTAAGGGCATGAATCGTCTCGGCCGTACCGATACACGCAAGGTCACCATCACCTTGATACGTGAATACGAGGCGATCGGGCCACAAACGTTTGCAGGCCGTCGCAAGGGCCGGCG
>ULXT01048011.1_pt1 | contig 10888 bp, 12 predicted proteins | sample 1961571 | NCBI WGS metagenome assembly ULXT01 (sample SAMEA4835846, study PRJEB28245) | human gut metagenome | biome: gut microbiome; material: fecal sample | place: Denmark | collected 2008
CTCTTTAATTGAAATAATCTTTCTTCTTGACTATAATAATATGACTATATTACTATCTTATCATTTTTCTTTTTGGCAAATGCCGCCTTTAATAAGATGAATTTCAGTATAAATATTAGCAAATCTTATGAAAACAAAAATCGTATACGCCGTTACAAGCGATGAAACAGACCTTTACTTAGAACAAACATTGGTTTCTGTATATTCATTACGTTTGTATAACCCAGAAGCAAGAGTAGTGTTAATTGTTGATAACAAGACAAATGACACATTGATAGGTAAAAGGGCTAAAATATTAGAATACATTTCAGATAAAGTTGTAGTAAACATTCCTGCTAAATATACTAAAAAAGAGAGGTCCAGATATCTGAAAACAACAATACGACAACATATTGAAGGAGCATATCTTTTTATTGATTCTGATACAATCATAACAGATAATTTATCTGATATCGACAATCTTTTAGATAAGGGAATTGATATAGCAGCTGTAAAAGATAGCCATTGTGGTTTTAAAGATATGCTAAATTATAAATTAATACTTTCAAGAGCGCATACAATAGGATGGGATAAACATTTGAGAAAAGATGTAATTCATTTTAATAGTGGAGTAATGTTTATCAACGATAGTAATTTAGCAAATAAGTTTTATGAAAAATGGCACAATAATTGGCTTTATGAATGTGATAAAGGAATATGCTATGATCAATTAGCTATGGCATATACAAATCAACAATTAAATTATCCTATATATGAAATAGATGGAATATGGAATTGTCAAATATACCAAGATGGAATTAGATATTTAAGCAATGCTAAAATCATTCATTATTTTAGTGGTCTAGTAACTGAAAACTCTTATTATTTCCACAATATAAAAGTTTTTACAGACATCAAAGAAACCGGTTATATTTCTCCAGAATCAATATTTTGGATAAAAAATGGAAAAGGGGCTTTTATAGGTCATCATCGTGTTTGTAACAATCTGGAAATATGTTTTATATCTTCATATACTTATAAGTTATATATCCATTTTCATACACTTTTTGTTACTATAGACTCTGCAGTAGGACTGTTATATAAGTTATACCATATTCTATCCAAACAAAAAAAAATAACCTTATATTTATAATAATGAAACCTTTTATTAGCGTAATAATACCTAATTATAACCATGCTCAATATCTGGATGAACGTATTCAGAGCATACTTAATCAGACCTATCAAAATTTTGAATTGATTATTCTTGATGATGCTTCCACAGATGAAAGCATTGATGTGATCAATAAATATCGTAATGACAAACATATTTCTGCTATTATTGCGAATAAAGAGAATAGTGGTTCAACATTCAAACAATGGGAAAAAGGCATTTCTGTAGCAAACGGGGAGTTGATATGGATTGCAGAAAGCGATGACAGTTGTTCTCCTAATCAGTTGGAAATTTTGGTGGATAATTATCTTCGTACTCCCAATTGTTCGATATCTGCTTGTTGGTCTATACATATCAACCGAGACGGGCAAGTATGTGGACGTAAGAAACGTCCTAAAGGATACGTAATGTATAAATCTGAGGATTTTATCAAGAGATTTATGTTTGCTTACAATTATATAGAAAACGCAGGACAAGCTATATTTCCTAAGCAACTATATTCTCAGATTGATAAATCATTTATGGATTTTAAGGCATGTGGTGATATGCTTTTTTGGATTGAAATAGCAAGACGTGGAAATATTTGTATTGAACAAAAACAGCTGAATTTTTTCCGAAGATATGATGAAGTTGTATCCAATCGCAAAATGCGTGATGGTACTTCTTTAAAAGAAAATAAACGAATAATAGATTATCTTATTCAAAATGGATATTTAAAAGGGTTCAGGCTTAAAGTTGCATTAGGATTTTATTGGGATAAGATTTTTCTTGAAAAGTTTGAAAACCCAAATATACAAAAGGAATTGAAACAGCTTTGGAATGCTCCTAAACATTGGTTGTGTATGAATGTTATATATGCTCGTTTCTATCAGTTCTTACGGGCAAGATTTGAGTATTTCTATTTATAATAGATATGATGGTTTCTTAATTTGATATGAAAATTTTGTATTTCGTAGAGGGAATTTATAACAAAGGAGGCATCGCACGGATTGTGGTTGATAAGGCAAACTATTTAGCTGAAAAATTAGGATATGATGTGACAATTTGTGTCCTCTATAATTGGAAACAATCTGCTTATAACCTCTCACACAAAGTAAAGGTTTGCAAACTTGATAATGTTGATTCAAACAAGTTGTCGTTGTTAAGCAAATTAGCAATTACATTTAAATATTATTTGCGCTTAAAGACATTGTTACATGAATTACAACCGGATCTCATTGTCAATGCTCAAACACCTGGTGTCACTTGGGTTCTCCCTTTTATCTGTAAGAAAATACCTAAGATAATGGAAATCCATTTTTCCTATATAGGTATGAAGTACAACATAGAAGATAAAAACAGACTGTTTCAAAAGATGTATTTTATTTTCAACAAGTATTTTTATAAACGATATAGCCGTTTTGTTGTTCTTACAGAAGAGGATCGTCCCTATTGGAAGCTGAATAATATCGCTGTTATCCATAATTTTACAGAGCTAACAACAGATCGCCTATCCGACTTAAAAAGCAAACGTATTATATGCGTGGCGCGCTATCACAAACAGAAGAGGCTTGATTTGCTTATAGAATCATGGGCGAAAATTTATGATAAATACAAAGATTGGAAAGTGGAAGTTTATGGAAAAGGACCCGATAAGCAAAAGCTACAAATGCAAATAGATAAATTGGGGTTGACTTCATCTTTCATTTTGCACGATGCCGTGGATGATATTAAAGCCGAATACCTTAAAAGTTCCATTTTTGCTTTGACATCTGAACATGAAGGTTTTGCCTTAGTTTTATTGGAAGCGATGTCTATGGGGCTTCCTATTTGTATGTTTAATGTTGTTGGGACCAGTTGGCTATCAAACACTGAACAAGCTGTTTTAGCTTGTGATTTTGGAGACATAGATAAGTTTGCTGAAAATTTATCATTATTAATGGATGATTTTGATTTACGCAGAAAAACAAGAGATAACGCCCTAAAAGAATTGCCCAGATATCATATAGACCATATTATGGAGCAATGGAATGGTTTGTTTGAGCAATGCATTGGGAATCATTGATAAACGTCTAAAATGACGTATTGTTCGTTCAAGTAGCTGTGCCTACATTCGCGCTGTCAATATTAAAAGTTTAGTGATGCTTTTATTTGTTACAAAGGTGAGGTCTATCCGAAAAGTGAAAGCATCCAGATCTTCTGTCACAGGAATAACGTCCCCTATAATATTATGTCTGAATTGGATACTTACATATGGTTTAATAACATATAGCTTAATAAGATGTTGAATAATATTGCCTATAAGGATAAAATCACTACCCGCAAACAACTGAAATTTTGGATCAAGCAGGATTTCGAGTCTTTCCAGATGGAGCATCCTATGGCAGCACGGCTTACTTACGGTGAAAACTGGGAATTATTTGCTTATCTGAGAAACCTGCGGCATTTGGAATATTACATGAACAAACAACAATGCCCTTGGGATAAACTTTTTATGGCTTATTACTGGCTGCGGCATCGCAGGAACTGCAAACGGACGCAAATTTTTATATCGCCCAATACAGCCGGACCAGGATTGCACTTGGTGCACCGCGGATTCCGTCATATCTTGCCTGGCACACATATCGGAAGCAATTGCAAGATATTACCAATGGTACTCATGGGAAAGAAAAGACCAGACCTGACAGACTGTCATATCAATATTGGTGATAACTGCTACATCTCTACCGGTGTGACGATACTTGCGCCCATTAGCATAGGGAACAATGTAACCATAGCCGCCGGAGCTGTGGTAAACAAAGACATACCAGATAATTGTGTGGTGGCTGGCGTGCCGGAAAAAATCATAAAGGGTACTTAATAATGACTATTGTTTAGTGGATAGAATGTTTTTCTATTTATCTGTCATTGAAAAGAAAACTCTTTTAGAAAATATGAACATTTTATTCTTATTGAAATCTTTCGAAATTGGCGGTGTAGAAGTCGTGACTTCTATACTTGCCAATAAATTTGTTTCGGAAGGACATCAGGTTATTTTGTGGGCATTTTATAAAAAAATCCCCCTCATTAGAGAACCGATTAGACAAACGTATTGAACTTGTATATAACCAAAGTTTTACCTGCTGCAAGGAAAATGTGGAGTCTTTGCGAAGCATATTAATAAGAAAAAATATTCAGGTCGTGATTAACCAATGGGGATTGCCGTATATCCCGGCAAAGGTTTTAAACAAGGCGAGAAAAGGGCTTGCTATCAAAACAATTGCCGTTTACCATAACTCACCGGACAGCAATGCAAGAATAAAAGAGGTGGAGATAGCTTTGTCGCAAACAACGAATCGTCTGAAACGATGGATGCTGCGATGCAAGAAGTTTGCATTCAAGCAAATCACCAGCCAAAGCATGCGTTACGTCTACAACCATAGCGACCTGTATATGGTGTTGTCTCCCAGTTTCATTGATAAATTTAAGGATTTCACCGGCATCAAGCGACCCAATCATCTGATTGTGCAAACCAATCCGGTAACGATAGATGCATCAGATTATGTTTTTTCGCCCGAAAAGAAACGGAAAGAGATTATCTATATGGGTCGTATCGACTATAATCAAAAACGGGTTTACCGGGTGATTGATACTTGGTCGGTATTGGAAAAACAATTTCCGGATTGGCTACTGACCGTTGTGGGTGACGGACCGGAACGTAAGAAATTAGAGCAACAAGCAAAGGGCTTAGGACTACAACATGTTAGTTTTGAAGGTTTCCAAAGTCCAAAGCCTTATTACGAAAGAGCTTCTATTTTGATTCTGACATCCGAATATGAAGGTTTTCCTCTGGTGTTGGCAGAAGGTATGTCGTTTGGTGTAGTACCCGTAGTCTATGGAAGCTACTCCGCCGTGTACGACATTATCAAACACAAGGAAAACGGCATGATTGTACAGCCACAGAATGGTAAGTTTGAGGTAAATGAAATGGCTAAGCAATTGGCTTTTGTCATAGAGAATGAATCCAAACGGAACGAAATGGCGCAAAATGCCATACTGACCAGCAAGCGTGATTACTCATTGGAAAACATTTATCGGTCATGGAAAGAGGTATTTGATGAATGGATGCAATAATCTCATCATTGTTTTTGAGTGGTTTATTCATTTATTTTTCGTACATTTGTTTCGTCACCCATTAAGCACATGCCATCATGGAAAAAACGGTCAAGAAAATACCTTACGGTATCGCTGACTTCGAACAGGTTCGGAACGAGAATTCTTATTATGTGGACAAGACGATGTATCTCCCTTTACTGGAAGATACAAATAATTTCCTTTTCCTTGTCCGTCCACGCCGTTTCGGCAAGAGCGTGTTCGTCAGCATGATGCGTGCTTATTATGACATCGCCAAAGCGGACAAGTTCGACAAATTGTTCAACGGGTTGTGGATACAGCAGCACCCTACGCCGCTAAAGAACTCTTTTCAAGTGATTTATTTCGACTTCTCGCTGATAGGCGGGCGCAATGAGGAGGAACTGGAATATTATTTTGACCAGTATTGCGGGATGGTGCTCGACATGTTTGCCACGACTTATGCGGCATTTTATGGTGAAGGGTTCGCCGAGGAAGTCAAGGGACGGCAAGGAGCAAGAAACAAACTGAACTTCATCCACATACAGGCTAAGGGGAGAGGCTATCCGCTTTACCTGATTGTAGACGAATACGACAACTTCACCAACGTCATACTTTCGGACGGAGGCAAGGAAATGTTCCGCAAGCTGACACATGCCAGCGGTTTCTACCGTGACTATTTCAAAATCTTCAAGGCGATGTTCAGCCGGGTGTTCCTGATTGGCGTGTCACCCGTAACGCTCGATGACCTTTCCAGCGGTTATAACATCGACTGGAACGTCTCGCAAGACCCGAACTTCAACCACATGCTTGGTTTTTCTGAGACGGATGTCCATGCGATGTTTCAATATTATAAAGACAACGGCAAGCTCCGTGCGGATGCCGACATCGACAGGATGATGGCGGAGATGAAACCGTGGTACAACAACTATTGCTTTGCCGAAGAATGCCTGAACGATGACCGTTTGTATAATTGCGACATGGTGTATTATTACCTGCGCCATCAGGTGCTTCATGCCCGTCCTCCACGTGAGATGGTGGACAAGAACATCCGCACGGACTACAAGAAACTGAAGATGCTTGCCGACATCGACCGGGGCAACCAACGGGAGAGCCGCATGAGTGTGATTGAAGAGATTGCAGCGACCGGCGCAGTAGTAATGACCTTGAAGACTTCTTTTCCTGCCGAATATGTGACGGATGACAACAATTTCCGCAGCCTGATCTACTATTACGGGTTGCTGACCATGGGAGAAAATTATGGGAACATGGTCAAGATGGTGATTCCGAACAATTGTGTAAAAGAACAGTACTGGAGCTTCATGCGGGATTACTATGACCGCAGTTTCAAGATAGACAGCATCCCGATGGAAATGGAGATGACACGCATGGCATTGAACGGCGAATGGGAACCTTTTGTCCGCCGTATTGCCAATGCTTACCGGGAAAACTCTTCCATACGTGACAGCATCTTGGGCGAACACAACCTGCAGGGATTCTTCAAGGCATATCTGGCGCTAAACTCCCTTTACTTGGTAGAACCGGAAATCGAGTTGAACTATGGTTACAGCGACTTCCTGTTGTTGCCCGACAGGATGCGTTATCCGAAAATAGCGCACAGCTACATTATGGAACTGAAGTATGTGAAACCAACGGCTTCGGATGCCGAAGTGGAGGAGAAAAGCCGGGAAGCCGATACCCAATTACAGAAGTATAGCCGGGACAGGGTGGTTCTCCAAATCAGTGAAGGCACGCAGCTGCACTTGCTGAAGGTGGTTTTCAGAGGAGCAGAGATGGCGGTATGCAAGGAACTGTGAATCTGCAGATAGCATCAAACCATGAGGATAATTTTCAAAATGAATATCCGCAAACATCCCATGTAGGGGCGTATCGCATACGCCCGAATGTGTCCACTTATCCACGCGGATGCCTTCAGGGCGTATGCGATACGCCCCTACAGCCAATTAGGGAAAAGGCGGATATTCATGTTGATTTATAATCTGATATTGTAAATTTCTTAAACACTAATTCTACATTTTACTATACTTTATCGGCATCAAAATATGCATTTTCTGCCTCTATGATTTGAAAATTTAGCGTCAATATTTCGCAGGCTTGTCATGGTATCAACCTTTCCGGATAGTATCCTTGCAAGACGCAGCCGGTTGCATAAGCCTGCGGATATAGGTGCGGCGGCAAACGCATATAGGCTCTTTCGCTGTAAGATTAATAATCTTACAGCGAAGGAAGCTATCTGCACCGAAGCAAGAAGATAATAACGGCAAGCTTTTTAACTAACCTGAATATGAAAGTATAGTTTAGTAATGCGTGGCGAACGGAACGGAAACGGCATACCGGAACCATGACATCAACAAAATGCACAAATCCATGCCGCGCATATATTATCTGTTATATAAGAGAGAGACTGGCGTGTTCCCTCAAATCTTTATGCTGAAAAAATTAGAATTTTATACATGAATACAATCAGAATTTATAATTCTCTTTGTGTGATTTAAAATCAACAGTTATGTTTTCTCCTCTCGTACAAAAAATCCTATCAACAGAGACTTTCTCGATTGACGAAATATTTACGAAGAAAGGCAGGATTTATACGTTTTTGAATCCGGTATCTTACCTTTCAGCTTTGGATAACAAGGCTATATTCACTCGCTTTGACGGGATATTTGCCGACGGGTCTATCTTGGTTGCCGCCATAAAGTTAGCCTATGGCAAGCATGTGACACGACGGAGTTTTGACATGACTTCAATGGCTCCCGAATTATTTTCGTTTGCTGAGGCAAACCAAAAGACGGTCTATATTGTCGCTTCACAACAAGGACAAGTGAAAAGGGCGGTAAGTATATTCCGAGAACGTTATCCGAATTTGCAATTTAGTGGATACAGGAACGGATACTTCACATCGGAAACGGAAATGGACAGAGAGGCTGAAAGGATTATTACCTTGAATCCTGATTTTCTGATAGTGGGTATGGGAATCGTTATGCAGGAAAAGTTTATATTGAAAGTGCATGATAAAGGTTACAAGGGAATCGGTTTCACTTGTGGCGGTTTCATTCATCAGACAGCAAAGAATGAGATAGATTATTATCCGGCATGGGCAGACAGGTTGAACCTTCGTTTTGTATATCGAATGTATAAAGAGAAGCATACGCGGAAACGGTATCTGCAAGCTGCTTTCCAATTTCCAGTGCGTTTTATTTCCGAACGGCTTTTCGGATAAGCCTCCCTATCCCATAGAGGATAGAAAATGGAACAAGGAGAATGAAAATCATATAGGGAATAATCTTCCCAATATATTTACTGAATGCTGTTTTCATGCTACAAAAATAATTGTAAATGGAAAGAACAAAAAATATTAGCAGCAAAAGTTGCATTGGTGAGTTTAATCTGTGGCGTTTAATCTGTGAATAATCTGTGAATAATTTTTTCATCTCCCGAATTTTGCCTTTCTCAAAATAAATCTGTTCCTTTGTAGAAAGTACGATAAATTAGGCATGAGAATACAGCAGATTACACTCCATAATATGAGGCTGGTAGAAGAGATGAGCATACGCTTTGATGCCAGCAAGAATGTGACGATTGTTTTAGGCGAGAACGGGAAAGGAAAAACGACATTGCTTGATGCGATAGCACTGTCGGCAAATGTATTTACTTCCGCATTCCCATTACAGAAAAGACGGAATCCATCTCCATGGGACATTCGCATCGGAGAGGGAAACAAAGCGGAGGATTACCTAAGCATTCAAGCTGTTTTTTCGATGAATGGAACAGATATAAAGACCGAACGCTTTTTGCGGAGAGATGCTTTGGTAAAAGCTTCCCCAGACTTTGGTGAAAAGGAATTAAGAAGCTGTTTTTAGGAATATCCAATTTATAGTAACAACCCATAGCCCATTGATAGCTATGGGAGCCGCCGATATAGCTCAGATTTTAGTATTTGATGAAAAGGGAAAACTGCATGAAACAGAAGCGGACGTTTATAGCACCTATGATGTGGGGCAGGTTTTAATGAGCAATTTGTTTAACTTACCTACAGACCGTGCACCACAATGGGACAACATGATAAAGGAACGCTATGATTTACTGGAGAAATCAAATTTATCAGAAACGGACAAAAAAAGATTGGACGAGTTGGAAACAGAACTATCCGGTTTATCTTTTGGCGAAAGCGAGGAAGAAATCAAAGCGCGAAAATTGATTATTGATGCCAATCAGGAGTTAAAAGGGAGTCAGATGGAGTTATCGCCCGCCAGTGCGGGCCGGGAGTTAGATGCCAATACCTTTTCCACCGCTTTCAGAAGAAAAGCTATAGACCTTTAACTCCTGAACGAAGTGATAACTCCTGTGAAACTTAACTACGTTTAACTCCTGATTCGCATGTATGGATTTTTTCGCAATTCATTTCTGGTTGACTATGTAGTCATCTCACTTCCGTCTCGCCCTCGATGAACTGCTCCATAAAAAGATTCTCACCATCGAATACGGCATACGAAAAATCCGAAATCCAATCTCCCAAGATAAGTATCCGTGTCGTACGGCTCAACATCAAATCGAGCATAATATGCCGGTGCCCAAAGATAAAATAATTAATATCCGAATGCGTCTTCAGATAATCCTTGGCAAACAATACCAAAGGCTCCTTATCCTCGCCCATATAGGGAGGCTCCTTGCCTCCCTCACGCTTCAGGCGGCTGTGTTTTGCCCATTCCAAACCTAATTCCACACTCCAACGCGGATGCAAGGCAGAAAACATACGTTGCAATGTATGGCTATGAAAAACAGTACGCAAAAAACGGAAGCTACGGTCGTCATCTCCCAGCCCGTCTCCATGGGCAAGGAAAAACTCTCTCCCATAAATCTCACAAGTCAAAGGTTCCCGGTGCAAAATCACCCCACATTCCTTCTCTAAATAATCGCCGCACCAAATATCGTGGTTTCCGATGAAGAAATGCACTTCTACCCCCCGGTCGGTCAACTCGGAAAGTTTTCCCAAGAAACGGGTATAGCCTTTGGGCACCACCAGTTTGAACTCGTACCAGAAGTCGAACATATCGCCCAAGAGATAAACAGCCGCAGCCCGATCCTTGATGCTATCCAGAAAATTCACCAATCGGCGTTCTTGCGTACGGCTGTGCGGAATCGCCCTCGAACCTAAATGTGCGTCCGACAGAAAATAAACATTCTTCATCGCTTCCATCATTCTGTAGTTTTACAAGAATCCCAATTCCAATTTTGCCTCCTCACTCATCATGTCCTTATCCCATTCGGGTTCGAACACCAAATTGATTTGTGCCGCATTTACTCCTTCGACCGATTCTATTTTCTGACGGATGTCTTCCATAATAAAATCGGCTGCCGGGCAATTGGGAGCTGTCAAAGTCATATCAATCGACACGTCACCGCTGTCCTGCAAGTCTATCTTGTAAATTAAGCCCAAATCGTACACATTAACCGGTATTTCAGGGTCATAAACAGTTTTCAGCATCTCTATTATCCGTTCTTCTATCTTCAGCTTTTCATCATTATCCATGTCATTTCCATTTTTCAGTACGGGACAAAGATAATAGAAAAATGTGAGAAACTGAGAGCCTGTTTAAATTTTCCAATAAAGTAATATTCTATCAG
>ULXT01013842.1_pt1 | contig 10825 bp, 8 predicted proteins | sample 1961571 | NCBI WGS metagenome assembly ULXT01 (sample SAMEA4835846, study PRJEB28245) | human gut metagenome | biome: gut microbiome; material: fecal sample | place: Denmark | collected 2008
CCACAGGCCACAATATAAATCTGCTCAAATTTTTTAATTTCTTCCTCCGTAATTTCTACTGCTGAAAGATCAATCACTCCGTCTTTGATCACAGAATTCAGAGTATCCTGAACTGCTTTTGGCTGTTCATGAATTTCTTTCATCATGAAATGTTCAAACCCTGCTTTTTCTGCAGCCTCTGCATCCCATTTAATCTCAGTAGTCTGTTTTTCAATTTCATCACCATCAAGATTGTAGAAATGTGCTTCCCCCGGTGTTAATTTAGCAAATTCCAAATTTCCAATATAATATACATTTCTTGTATACTTCAGAATCGCCGGTACATCGGATGCTACGTAAGTTTCACCATCTGCGATACCAATAATCATCGGACTGTCTTTTCGTGCAACCCATATTTCGCCCGGATAATCGCGAAACATCAACTCCAGAGCATATGATCCACGGACTCGTACCATTGTTTTTGCAATCGCATCAATTGGTCCGAGTTTATATTTTTTGTAATAATAATCCACCAGTTTAATAACAACTTCTGTATCCGTCTGGCTATAAAACGTATATCCATGCTTTAAAAGCTTTTCTTTCAGCTCCGTATAGTTTTCAATAATACCATTGTGTACACCAACCACTTCAGACTCTACCGCTCCAGATCCGGATCTCTTGCAGTTTCCAGACACATGCGGATGTGCATTTGTCTGGCTCGGCTCGCCATGTGTTGCCCAACGTGTATGCCCAATGCCACAGGTTCCCTTTAAAGAATTTCCCGAATCCGTTTTTTCGATTAAATTGCTCAGTCGTCCTTTGGATTTTACAACTTCAGCAAACTTTTCTCCATCTCGTACAGCAAGCCCTGCTGAATCATATCCTCTGTATTCCAGTTTAGCCAATCCCTCCAGCAAAATAGGTGCTGCCTGACGGTTTCCGGTAAATCCAACAATTCCACACATACTTCAATTCCTCCAATTTGCAAATAGAAAGAGATCGGCGTCTACCGTTCCTTTCAAAATTCTAATAGCAGAAACGACCCTGGTTGTTCCAGAGTCGTTATCGTTTTTTTAGACTTGATATCCTCTGCTGTAGATTACGTCAACAACTTCACCCACATGTTTCTGGCAGGTATCGTGATCCGGTGTCCCCACCATAACACGTACCACCGGCTCTGCGCCGGATTCTTTAACAAAAATACGTCCCATCTCACCTAACGCATCCTCAACCTTTGCAACAACCTCCTGAACAGCCGCATCATCCTGCGCCGCTTTTATCTGTCACACGGACATTTTTCAGTATCTGCTGATAAATCTTAAATAGTGCTGCCTGCTCACTCAGCGTTTTTTTCTTAGCAAGCATCACTTTCATCATTTTTAAACTCGTCAGGATACCATCTCCTGTTGTCGCATGCTTGGAAAAGATGATATGTCCGAACTGTTCTCCACGGATCCGGCATCCTATCTGTTCCACATACTCATAAACATATTTATCTCCGACCAACTCACCATGTTCCTTCAAATCGGCTCCATAGATATAGAGAATAGCATCTTCATCTACAACTTTTCCGTGCTCATCAACTCAAAGGCAACTATCTGCGTCTCCATCATATGCAAACCCTACATCCAATTCTGTCTCTTTCACAAGAGCCTGCAGACCTTCTATATGCGTGGGACTCGCATTATTATTTATGTTTATGTCATTAGGTTCTGCATTGATGAAATATGTTTTTGCACCAAGTGCATCAAAAACCGATTTCGCAGATATTCCTGTAGTCTTGCTTCAAAATCAATGATAAAAGCAGTCAGTTGTTCATCGCTAAGCTTTAGAAATTCCTGAGGGTCTGCCATTAGGATGCTAAGTGATCTGTTGAAAGTAATGTCTATAAACATGATTTGTCTCAAACACTCAAAATCCACCAATTTTTCTCATACTACACACAATCTGTGATACTCCATAGATATGGATTACTTTACTGTTCCCCCAAAACTTCAACATTCTGCATTTCTCTCTTAAAATCTCGAAGCATATCTAAATAATTATATTTTGGCTTATATCCAAGTTCTTCCTTGGCTGGTGTAATATCCATAATATACTGCGGTGCATTTGGTTTATCCGGTCTCATAATAATTTCGGATTTTCTGCCATCTTCACCGAAAACCTCAATCATTCCTTTAATCTGATCTAAAAGCGAAGTTCCGACTCCTGTTCCTACATTATAATATCCACACTTTCTGTTAACAAAGAGTGCTTTGTAAAGCATCTGGCAAAAATCCTTAACATACACCATATCTTTTACACGGCTAGAATCTCCCCAAACTTCAATAGGATCACCTACTCTTGCTCTGTCAATTAGCAACCGATAGCCAATTTTTCTTTGAATTCCATCAACATAAAATGTATCTACTGGAGAATACAAATAAATTGTAGGTAAGCGGAATATAAACCTTTTCAGTCCATACATTTGATGATAATTTTCAATCATATCAACTGCAAAGTTTTTAGACATAACATAAATCGTATGATCACTTGTAAAACTAAATTTACGGGGTAAATCCACTGTCAGCAATGGATTTTCTTCTCCATAATCTTTTATATCACCAAAACTTTGTGCAAAAAGAATTCGATCCACGCCATTTGTTCTACAATACTCAAGAATATTCATATTTCCAGTAATATTTACATCAATATATCTGTATGGATTATATCCTTTCATTCTTGCAGGCATTGCTCCAGCAAGATCAACTACCGCATAAACATCTTTGGGCAATTTAGAAAAATCCTCTTTCTTTGTGATATCAACTCTATAATACGGAACTTCATATTTTTCAAAGTAGTGTGTCTCTCTTGTTCCTGTTGCAACAATTTGATACTCTTCACCAATATAGTGTTCTAAGAAGTACTTTACAAAATACTGACCAGTGTCCCCACTCGCTCCAAAAACAATTATTTTTTTCATTCTTAATTTCCTCTCATCTGTTACATCAACTTCACCTTGACGTACTTGCTCTGGTTTCCTAAGACTTCTTCAATTCGCTCTTGACTCTCAAACTTAAGTACCAATGTACCAATTGCTTCATTGGCAGCTTCAAAGCCACCAACAGGTGTACCCTCTTCAATCCAGAGATCCCGTTCCACTACATTCTCTGCAATCTCATCCGAGATCCAAAGTTCCTTAAACACTCCCGGTTCATCACTATGAAGAATGATTTCTGCCCAGCAACCATCATACGGTTTCTGGGTAATCTCATCCATAGATAGACCAACCGAATACTTGACCATATTTGTAATCATATCTATACCAGTTGCATAACGAAGGCATTCTGACAAACGATTACCACCACCTCGTGGAGATAGCTCCATGATATATGCTTTACCGTCAGTTCCTTCACGAGTTTCAATATTATAGACAGCAGTTCGCATCTTCAAAAGTCTTAGCAAACGCTGAATTTCATTTTTCAGTTCTTCCTGATGCTCTGCCGTCATAGAAGACGGCCAGCTATAAGCTGCTGGGGTGTACGGATTTTTTGCTTCGTGATCGAACCGTTGGCAATCAAAAGACACAAATTTTAATTCTCCATCAACAGAAAAGCTGTCCGTATCGGACGAGTATCCATGCTGCGTAATAAAGTCTTCAACGATAAACTCATCCGAATGAGAATAAGAAAGAGCATATTGGATGCTCTTTTTTAAATCCCGTGGGGCATCCACGCGTGTAACACCTTTACTACCTGCTGAGTCAGTCGGCTTTACAATAACAGGCCAATGGAACATCTCAACATCTTTGAGTGCATCATCTGCATTTTTGTAGCCTTTTGCAATCGGAACCGTAAAACCATTCTTTGTAAGAAATTCGCGGAACTTTCCCTTGTTCTGTAGGATGCACACCGATTCATAGGGTCCAACATTTGGCAATCCCATCTGCTCAGCAACATATGCAGCTGTAACAACGCCTGGATCGCATGCAAAGGACATAATACCGTCAATATTACGTTCTTGGGCTATCTCCAGAGTCTTTTCTTTATCAATAATACTTACATTGACATATTCATCCGAAAACTTGTGTGCGATGTTGTTCGGAAGATAATCTGCGGTAATCGTATAGATTCCAAGCTGTTTTGCAGCTTTAATTACCGGAAGAGCATAGCGTGAGCCTCCCAAAATCATCAATTTCTTCATTCTGTCTACTCTCCTTAATATTTACACTTCAAAATAATATCGCAAATTCTATCAACATCTTCTAGTGCCAAATCAGCATACAAAGGTAACGTCAAGACACGTTTGCTAACATGTAATGCGACCGGTGTTTTTGTCACATCATACTTTCTATGGAAACACTCAAATGTATTTGTCAACGGATAAAAATACTTTCGTGCTCCAATTCCATTTTCGGTTAACCTTTCAAATACCTCTGCACGGCTTGCACCGAATAATCTTTCCTCGAAAACAACCGGGAAATATGCATAATTGCTCTTAACGTCTTTTTGAACGCAATTCAGCTGAATACCATCTACTCCACTCAAGCGCTCACGATAGCGTTCCACTACTACTTTACGTTTTGCAATTTCATCATCCACATGTCGGAGATTGCAAAGTCCCATAGCTGCGCAGAACTCATTCATTTTCGCATTTGCGCCGACTGCCGGAACTTCTTCAGGACCATGAATGCCAAAGTTTTTCAGCTCATAAAGTTTCTGGCCAAGCTGTTTGTCTTTGAAACAAACCGCTCCTCCTTCAATACTATTAAAAACCTTTGTTGCATGGAAGCTAAAGCAGGATGCATCTCCAAAAGAGCCAATTCCTTTTCCTTTATAAGTTTCCCCAAATGTATGAGCTGCGTCATAAATGACCTTCAACTCATACTTCTGGGCAATACGCTCGATCTCTTTAACGTTGCAAACATTTCCGTATACATGAACCGGCATAATAGCGCAAGTGCGATCTGTAATCAGTTTTTCAATTTTACTGGCATCCATGCAGTATGTTTCAGGATCAATATCGCAGAACACAGGTGCTAAGCCATTTCGAACGATTGCATGTGTTGTAGAAGCAAATGTAAACGGTGTTGTAATCACTTCACCTTGCAAATTTAAGGCTTGAATAGTAAGTTCCAATGCCATGTGTCCATTCGTCATCAAATCAATGTTCTCTACCCCAAGATATTCGCACAACTCAGCCTGAAGTTCTTTGTGCTTTGGTCCCATGTTTGTCAGCCAATGGCTGTCCCACATAGGAGTGATTTCGTTCATGTATTCGTCTAGTTCTGGCATTGATGAACGTGTCACAAGAATTTTGTTATCCATACAATAACCTCCTTATCTGTTGAGGAATGATTTTATCATTCCTAATAAATACTCAAATTCTTCCAATTTTAAAATTGCAGATATTCCAATATAAAAAGTAGCACCTGCTAATATTTGAATTCCTAACGTAACTATAGTAGGTAATGAGATATATCCAATCAAATAGACACAAATTCCCATTGCAACTGCTAATAAAATTCCCGGTGCAAAATCTCTTACCTGCTCTAAATATCCATATCCTAGCAATTTTCTATTTGGCCAGGAATTAATAATTTGACTTAAAACACTACTCAACAATAAACTATATGCCATGGCCATAACTCCAAACCACATAGTAGATAGTAAAATAGCCATACCCATTATTTTTTTTATAATTTCAAGTCGAAGAAACCAATCACTGCGTCCCATCGCATTAATAGCATTAAGATTTGCAGTATGAACTGGCCAGAACATGTATGTAATACAGAAAATGCGTAAAAAAGGCACACATGGGAGCCATTTATCAGTAAGCACTAATTTAACAATCGGGGTTGCGCAAAATGCCAATCCCATCATAAGAGGCGCCATAACATATGTACTTGTTTTTATAGCCCTTCGAGTCATATTTTTCACTCGCTCTCTGTCATCCTGAGCACTCGACATTGTCGGAAGTAAAACACTATCTATGGAGGTATTAATGTTAGTAACAATAAGCTTTGGAAATTTGTCTCCTTGGTTATAGAATGCCAAATCTGATGGCGAATACATTTTTCCAATGATTAAATTACGCAGATTGTTATAACACGTATCTAGTAAAGAAGACACCAATAATTTCCAACCAAAAGAAAGTAATCCTTTAAGTCTTTCCCATGAAAAGTTTTTTCGAGGTCTCCACCTGACTGTAATCCAAAGAATTACAGTATCCACTGTAGCATTAGAAAGTTGCTGTGCCACCAATGCCCAAACACCATAACCTGCTTTTGCCAATCCTATTCCTATAAATGCCGAAAAAATTGTTCCTCCTATCGTCGAAAAAAAGAATCTTTTAAATAGCATATTTTTAGAAACATATGCCTGCTGAATTCCTTTAACTCCTGAAATCACAATTGTCAAACTGATTACACGTATAATGGGTGTTAATGTAACATCTCCATAAAATTTTGCAATAACTGGTGCTGCCATAAACATAGCTGCATATAACACAAGGCATACTACAAAATTAAAGTAAAACACCGACGAGAAATCTAAATCATCTGCATTTTTTTTCTGTATTAATGCAGTTCCAAGACCGCTATCAACAAATACCTGTAAAATGGTTGTAAAAACTGTTACTAGCGCAATTGTGCCGTAATCTTCTGGAGCAAGAATTCTTGCCAAAACAATTGATACTATAAAAGTTACAAGTTGTGCACCACATCTTTCAGCAAATCGCCATATAAAATTTGAAATCACATTTCCTGTTCTTTGCATACGCTAAATTTTACCTATTCCTTTTTTTCAATGTATCGCAAATTGTCTTTGGTAAAACTATCTTTCCTAATATTTTCATTTTCTCTAAAATAGTACAATTCTTATACACTATTTTATTCTCTGCTTCTAGTAAATCATGAAAAGATTTTGTATTTAAAAGTAAGGCCTTCCTATGCGGTATTTCATATTCTCTTATAGCATCCAAATATTCACAATTGGTATATACATTAACTCTTTCTAGCATATCGAGAATAGACTTAAAATTTTTATAGGCTTGATCCGTATTTAATTTTTCCCAACTAGCCATTACTGATCCTGGTGTATTTTCTCGATATACAACCATTTTATCCTTAAAATAATATGCTTTTTTTTGTCCTATTAGATAAAGACGAGTTCTTAAATCACCCGTTGGGCAATAAATCTTAAATTCTTCTGGTAATTGATTCAATGTTTCTTTTCTAAATATAAAAGAAGCTGTTGGAATAAAACTAAATTTTAAGTTTTCACCTAAATTCATAAAATGGCTATATTCAGCTATCTGTCTTTCTTTTTCTCTTCTTGGTAAAAAAGGGGTCATTTCATTATTTTTTTCATTATAAGAATATCCATTTGAAAAAATAAAAGTACATTCTGGATTTGATTCAAAAATTGTCACCTGCTTTTCTAACTTATAATCATCACACCAATAATCATCTCCTTCACATAGCGCGATGTACTTCCCTCTTGCTTGGGGATAGCAAAAAGTGATACTATTTTCCACGCCTTTAGAATATTGATTCTGCTTTTGAAATATTGGAATTATCTTATCTGGATATTTTTCTACATATTTTCTAATAATATCCTGCGTTCCGTCTGAAGAAGCATCATCGTGAATTATTATTTCAAAATCGAATGATGTCTTTTGACTTAAAAAGCTATCAATTGTTTTTTTTATATATTTTTTTTGATTATATGCCAAACAGCATATACTCACCATTGGGTTCATATCCGTTCTCCTTTTATTTTTTTATTCTAAATATCTTTGGAAATTTAGATTTTATTTCTACTTTTCTTGAATCTAACGCTCCAAACATCATTATTAATAGAATAAATTTCGCATCATATGGAATTTCTACTACTGCAACTACAATAAATGTTAATAATGCTGCGTTTAATGGAATTAACTCTATCTTATGTTGTCTTACTCTATTAAATACAATTGCTAAAAGCGATATTGCTCCCCACCAACCATACGTTAAGATTATTTCAGCTAAGCCATTCTGTGCATTTGCCCATCCATGATATTCTAGTGAAGTAGTAACATAACTTCCAAAACCATATCCGAAAATTCCTGCTTTCACAAGAAGCGAATATAATAATGTATACAAACGTGTTCTTCCTGTTAAGCCTAAATCTTCATGTAAAATTTTAACAATCAGTGTTTGAACAATTGGCAACGCTAAAATAGCATTAAGTACAAAAATTACACCCATTGATATAACCATCGCTATAATGGCTACAACTGGATTACTTATAAGTTTTATAAATTTTTCTAAAAATAACACCGAGATAGAAAAAAAGACTATTGCAACTATACCAGTAGATGCTTTCAGCATATAAGATAAGATGACGCACAAAATAGACAACATTATAAATAAATATTTTTTTGCCCTATAATGAAAAACCTTATTGCCCGACCAATGTAAGCAAAAAAACATCAAAAAGAATATCATACAGTATACTGTTGGAAATTTTCCTCCCAAAAACAATTGCTCATTCTGTATTGCAAACTCTAATCTTTTGTTTACGGCTAATACCATAATCCAAACAATACTAACAGCAAAGTAAATGGAACTCATCTTATAAAATATAGTAATTAGTCTATCTGAACCGCGTTTTTTTACAAATTTATTTAAGAATAAAAATGTATCTAATACAATTAACGCATAAATAAATCCTCGCATCATTTGTGTATATAATATAGTATTTTTATTTAAAATACAGGAAATAACTATTCCACATGGATATAACAATATAATACCATTTTTCATCACTCCTTTTATTTCACTAAAAGCTGCTATAAAAATTATTATTGCCACGATAGCTTGATACACATAATATATTGCTTGATACGGCGTATAAAATCCCATTATCATAATCCAAAATAGAATTGCTAAAATATCCATTTTATTTACTGTATATTTTTTCATTTTTCCATCCCGATTTTTTCAGATAAATTTTTCAAATTAAGCAAAACAATAATCATACAATACAAATATTTTTTTAGCAATATCAAAAAAATCAAATGTGATTTTTGTATCTGTCTTTTTATCATGTCCACATTTTCAATATACTCCGTCAAAATATCATCTTCTCTGATTCTCTGGAGATATTTTTTATGATCTTTATAATTTTTCCACTTTTTCAATCTTGTTTGTGTAATAGCACGCCCTACTGTTGACAACACTTTTATTGATAATAAATATTCAAAATCTGATAGACTCCACTTTTCTTTTCTTCTTATGATTTCTTTAAATACAACTTTAAATGAACTATAGTAATTTGCATCAAATTTTGTAGTCATTCCTGATCCCATTCGATAGTTATAAAGGGCTTTGTTTAAATAAACAAATGTATCTGCATGATCAAACAATTCAATCTTTTGAAGACTGTCTTCGCCATTACTAACATGTGCATACATTGAATAATCTTTATTGATATCAATGCAAGTTCTTTTATATGTAGCCCCACATATGCTAACTAAACTATTTCCCATTAAAAATTGGCGCAATACATCTTGCTTTGGAACAACACTTACATCCTTTTCTGATAAAATATTGTCAAAAGCAACTTTTTTATTCCAACCATCGTATAAATACTGATTAAACATAATCATGTCTGGTCTTGAATATTCTCTAATTGTTTTCACTAAAGTTTTAAAAAAATCCAATTCCAATAAATCATCTGAATCACAATTAACTATGTACTCTCCTTTTGCCTTTTTATACCCAAATCTTCTAGTCATAAGTAAACCATGATTTGAATTGTGAAATACTCTAATTATATCAGGATACATGGTTTTATACCGATCACAAATTTTTCCACTAGAATCTGTCGAACCATCATCGACTAATATTATTTCACATGCTTCCGACATCTGTAATATTTGTTTAATTATAGAATCTAAACATTCTTGTAGATATTTTTCTACATTATAAACCGGAACAACTATACTAAATAACATTACTATTTATATCCCCCATTCAATAATTTCCTAATTCAAATATATCTATCTTTGTTTTTTCATCTGCAAGCACACAAGCTGCCCAAGATCCACATGTCTTTCCTCCTACAATGCATGAACATTGAGAAAGCAACATTATCTTCACTAAATAGTTCATTCCTCTAGTATGAGCATCCTCTGCTAACTGTTCTATGCAAGAATCCTTTGCAAGAAAGTTTTTTGCTGAATAATTCTTTATATATCTATCAAAACTTACTGTTACTACTTTATCTTCTAAATTTAATACTACTTTTTTATACACTTCTTCATCTTCTGTAACCAAAAAAACTTTTTTATCATTATTTTCCATATACTGCTTTGCTCGTTCAATAGCCTCTTCTACTGTAGGTTGGGCGGCTTCTCCTGTCGGCTTTAATTTGGTATAATCAGTTCCTCTTAAATAAAGACCAATCATTTCTTTAGGGTTAATATTACTTAATTCATTTTTATATTTAGCAAGTGCAGCATCTGAAAATTTAATATATTTTTTTATTAACTTATGTACTTCTTGCAGATCTTCCTTATTAAAAGATTTTTCACGAAGACAAGGATATGTCTCATAGGATACATTAAGTCCAGATAAAATAACATTTTTACTTTTATACACCTCATTAAGTGTATAATTTGAAATCTGCTCAAAAAAAACTTTCCAAGCATCTTCTCCTTTTTGGATCGTATATTGTACCTCGTAATTTTTAAAATCCACAACTGGAATATAATTATTTCTTTCTGCATAGCCTATATGCTGCATTACATAAAACAATAATGCCATTAAACCTTCTACAGAATTTGTTCTTGGTCTAATAACATAAAACGTTTTGTCTTCATT
>ULXT01061943.1_pt1 | contig 10814 bp, 10 predicted proteins | sample 1961571 | NCBI WGS metagenome assembly ULXT01 (sample SAMEA4835846, study PRJEB28245) | human gut metagenome | biome: gut microbiome; material: fecal sample | place: Denmark | collected 2008
TTTTATTTCAAAGTGCGTCACTTAATTTTACCATTTATACAAAATTGTTTTTAGCATATATAAATAAAATAGCGATGTAAGCTGGAATGAAGCGACTTTGGCACAATTATGTGTAACCTTAAAATAAGTAAAAAACAAATAAATGTATACTGAAATGTGTACTGATAAAATTAGACTGTTGATATATATTTTGAGTATCTAAAAAACACTACGGAAATACGAAAAATAAACAAAAAGGAGCGAAAGAAAAATGCTTAATATTAAATCAAAAAAACAAAAGGGTATAACTCTAATTGCGTTTGCTATTAGTACGAAATGTCTACAGCATTAAAACAGACCTCCGAAATGGCTTGGAAGTAAAAAAGGCGAAATATTAGTAATGCCGATTGAAGTAAGAATTTTTATGAATCTAGTTCAATAATACTTAAAAAATGAAAAAATAGCAATGATTTTGTGAAGAAATATTTATAAAATTTAATATAAATTAGTATATACAAAACGGATTAGAAATAAAATCTAATTCGTTTTTTTGCGTTCTAAAAAACGATACTTAGCTCATAATGAAAAACATTATGAGCAATTTTTGTAAAAATATTCATAATTTAAGAATCAGAAAAATACTTTATTAATAGTAAGAAATATTGTGTAAAGGAGAACAAATTATGAAAATAAAGCCGAAATTTATTACAATTGTATCATCTATACTATTAATATTTGTTTTTTCATTTTCAATAATTAATTTTAATGCTAAAACAACTCAAACAAGTGCTACTACTTTGAGTAATAAAAAAATAGGATGGGGAATAAAAAGAAATAATAACCATGAGCAACCAGACTTGGGAAGCTATAATAAAAGAGTAATAGATAGTTATGAAGGAATTGCAATGGGAAGCAAAGACCAAAAATATGTATATTTGACTTTTGACAATGGATATGAAGCGGGATATATGCCAAAAATATTGGCAACTTTAAAAGAAAATAGTGTACCAGCAACCTTTTTTATAACAGCACATTACTTAAATACAGAACCAGACCTTGTAAAGCAAATGATAGAAGAAGGTCATACTGTAGGAAATCACACAGTAAATCATAAAAGTATGCCTGATTTGACAAATGAACAAATTCAAAAAGAAGTAATGAATTTACATACAGCGATATATCAAAAGTTTAATTATGAAATGAAATATATTAGACCACCAAAAGGAGAATATAGTGAAAGAACTGTAGCATATACAAACACATTAGGTTATAAAACAGTTATGTGGAGCTTTGCTTATGATGATTGGGACAAAAATAAACAAGGTAGAGAAGAATATGGTAAAAAAATGGTTTTAAGTAACATACATCCAGGAGCAGTTATTTTACTACATGCAACATCAAAAGATAATAGTAATATTTTAGATGATTGCATAAAAGAAATAAAACAAATGGGATATGAGTTTAGAAGTTTAGATCAATTTCAGAGATAGAAAGGAATGAAAAATGTGAAAAGAAAAGGCAAAAAAACATTTGATAGATTAAATCATTTATTAGAAATTCCAAAAGAAATATCTACTGATTTACCTAAAATAACAATATTAGGATTTAAACAAATGTTGATTGAAAACTACAAAGGTGTGTTAGAATACCAAGATTTTTATATTAGAATTAGTACATATATTGGAATTTTGAACATAAATGGATATGAGTTGTACTTAGAAGAAATGACATCAGATGATTTAATGGTAACAGGAAAAATTGAAAGTTTTGATTTTGAACCAACAATAGACGAATAATAAGGAGGTAAAAATGTACTTTAAAGTTTTGTTAAATTACATTTTAGGATATGTTACTATTGAAATAGAAGGTTACTTTACAGAACGTTTTATAAATATATGCAATAATCAAAAAATTTTTCTATGGAATATGAAAAGAAAATGTTCCACAATTGTGCAAATTAATATTGGAATAAGTGACTTTAAGAAGATAAAAAGAATTGCTAAAAAAACTAAATGTAGAGTAAAAATTCAAGGAAAAAAAGGAATACCATTTATATTATATAAATACAAAAAAAGAAAAATATTTGCATTGCTTTTTCTATTAGTTATAATTGCAATGTTTACATTATCTAATTTTATATGGAATATAGAGGTCGTTGGAAATAACAAGATTTCTAAAGATGAAATTATAAAAAGTTTATCAGATAACAAGTTTAAAATTGGAATGTCAAAGTTTGACCTAAACACAAAAGAAACAATAAATAAAATTCGACTTGAAAGAAATGATTTAGCATGGATTGGAATAGAAATACAAGGAACAAATGCAATTGTTAAGATAGTAGAAGCAGATATGAAACCTGAAATAATACAAGAAGATGAGTACTGTAATATTGTTGCAACAAAAGATGCAATGATAGTAAAAGTAAATGCACAAAACGGTGTGCCCGTAGTAAAAGAGGGCGATGTTGTTACTAAAGGAACTGTATTAATAGAAGGTTGGCTGGAAGGACAATATACAGGAATTAGATATGTGCATGCAAATGGCGAGGTTCAGGCAAAAGTATGGTATTCTGAAAAAGTTAAAGAACCATTAAAACAGACAAAAGAAATTCAAACAGGAATGGAGGAAAGCAAATATTCCGTAAAGATAAATAATTTTGAAATAAATTTGTCAAAAGGGGTTCCAAAATTTCAAAATTATGATACAATAGAGACGAGTAAAAAACTAAAACTATTTTCAGATTTTTATTTGCCAATAGAAATAAATACAAAAACTTACCAAGAGTATGAAAACAAAGAGTTTGAATATACTCTAGAGGAGGCAAAAGAGGTAGCAATACAAAAGGCTAAGCAAAGCTTAGAAAACCAAATAAAAGAAAAAAAGTTAATAAATCAAAAAGTTAATGTGGAGCAGACGGAAACTGATGTTGAAGTTGAAGTTATTTACGAAGTACTTGAAAGTATTGGGACAAAAGAAAAAATAGTATTTTGAAAGGAACAGATGCCATGGAAGAAAGAAGTTTGAGAATTTACCAAGAGAAAACATTTTTTTCAAAGATTAGTAACACAATTACTAAAATACTAACTCCAACTAAAATTGGAATTAACGGAATGTTAATCTCAATAAAAAGAAATAATGCTCTAAAGGCTTATGAAACATATAAAGCTAACGAAAATATAGAAAACCAAGAAAAACAAGAAGCAACTGAAAAGAAATTTGAAGATGTATATGCTTTATATTTAGAGTCAATAGACAAATATATAATGGACTCTATTTACAAAAAAGTAAAAAGTGACGCAGCAACAGATTTTGAAAAAAATGCCTTGTCTGAATATTATTCAGTTGTGCATTTAAAAGAAACTGAATACTTAGAATATAAATATAAAAAACAAATGTATTTGTTGAATTTGGACTATGAAAATGTTCAAAATTCAAATAAAGAGCAAGCAATTCGTAGATATCAAACTTTATATGTTTTCCAAATGGAATCTTTATACAAAGGATTATTAAAACATTATTCAATTAAGTTAGCAGATAATTTGACTCCAGGAGCTAAAGATGAAATATATAATAAAATATTTGAAGTATTAGAACAATATATTGAAAACATTTTACCATTAAAAATGCAACAAGACCCTGAAAACAAAATATATAAAGAAATTGTTGAAGACTATCAAAATTTCGAAAAGTTTACAGTTGGTAAATTAGACCAAAATGATAGTATAGAAAAGAACATGATATTATTAAATTTAAGTAGAAAATTATTTACACATAGTTTACCACTTATTGTAGCTGAGCAATGTTATCAAAAATTGTTAAATGATACTAGAAGACTTATAGTAGATACTCGTGTAGCACGTAAACAAGAAAAAGCATATTCATTATTAATTATGCTAATTGAAGAATATAATGTGAAATTATTATCTACAAAAATTTATTGGGATAAACCAACTGCTAGAGAAGAATATAAAGACTTTTATAAACAATATCAAACAATTCAAAAAAATAAAGATAAAAATTATATTGATTATACAAGAGACAAACAAGTTTTGTTCTTAAGAAGTGATTTAAAGAACTTAAGAAAAGATGTTAATAAATATTATAAAGTAATTCAATTTTATTGTACTAAATTAGTTGAATTAGATGCAATGAAAAACTTAAAAAATTCATTTATATCAGAAGGAAACTACACAAAAGGAGCAAAGACTGAAAAGAAAAAAAGTAGTTAATGAATAAGGAAGAATGAATATGAAACCAGTAACAGAAATTGTTTGGAAAGATATTAAACAAAATGATGAATTAGAAAGTATAGTTGAAAAAGTAATACAAAAATGCTTTGAGGTAGAAAACATAAAACCTACCTCTTTATATATTTGCGTTACTTTGACAAATCCTAAAAATATAAGAGAATTAAATAAAGAATATAGAAATATAGATAAAGAAACTGATGTGCTTTCTTTTCCAATGTTTGAAAGAGAAGAATTAGACAAGCTTGTTAGAGAAAATGAAACTCAGCTTTTACAAGATGTAATGGGAGACATTATAATTTCAATAGAAAGAGTTGAAGAACAAGCAAAAGAATATGGACATGGATTTGAAAGAGAATTTGCTTACATGCTTGTACATGGCTTTTATCATTTAAGAGGATATGATCATATAACAGATGAGCAAAGAAAAGAAATGAGAGAAAGAGAAGAAAATGTTCTTTCTCAATTAAATATAACTAGATAACTTTGAGTATGATACGAAATAAAAGAGAGGATAAAATGAAAGAAAAAAAGAAGGAAAGCAAAGAAATAACAAACCACAATTTTATAGATGCGTGGAAAAATGCATTTAATGGAATAATATATGCAACAACAACTCAAAAAAACATACAAAAACAATTAATTATTGCAGTAATTGTTGTTATTGTTAGCTTGTTTTTTAATTTGAATCGTGCTGAATTTCTATGCTTTCTATTCACAATTGTTCTAATAATATTTGCTGAAATGGTTAATACAGCAATAGAAACAGTTGTTGATTTATATGTTGATGTATATCATCCAAAAGCTAAAATAGCAAAAGATGTTGCAGCAGGAGGAGTAGTAATTACAACAATAAATGCAATAATTGTGGCATATTTCTTATTTTTTGATAAAATTGCGGATATAGGACTAACATTTTTGAAAAATGTAACAACAAATCCTATGCATTTAGCTTTTTCTATTATGATTATTGCTATAATTGCAGTTTTAGCATTAATTGCTTATGCAAAAACAAACAAACATAAAGGATTAAACAAAAAAATGGTTCCAAGTGGTCATGCAACTATTGGCTTTGCAGCTAATACTCTTATATGGCTTTTAACTGATAATATAGTTATTTTAATGTTGTCATTATTAACTGCAATTTTATTAGCAGAAAGTAGAATAGCAGCAAAAGAACATACATTGTCAGAAATAATATTTAGTGGTTGTTTTGCAACAATATTAGTATTAATATTATATGGAATTGCAATGGCAATAGTTTAATAAAAATGTAGCAAAGGAGAAAATATATAAAAACAAAGGAAAACAAAAACAACAAACTAAAATACTAGTTTGTTGTTTTTTTCTATACAACAAGGTAAAATATAGGTTGTATAAAAACAAGGTGTTTGATATAATAATTTTGAAAAAGTAAAATACAAATATACTAGGAGGAATTGAAAAGTATGAATTGTATGGAACAAAAATTGAGACAAGAACTAAAAGAAATATTAGAAAAATATACTAAAGAAAAGGATAATTTAATACCTATATTAAATGATGTGCAAGTAAAATATGGGTATATTCCTCAAATTGCACAAAGTGAAATATCAGAATATTTAAGTATTCCAATGGCAGAGATTTATGGAGTAATTACATTTTATTCTAGGTTTACATTAAAACCAAAGGGAAAATATGCAATTTCAGTATGTTTAGGAACTGCATGTTTTGTAAAAGGTTCTGAAAAACTAATGAATAGATTAAAAGAAAGATTGGAAATTAAAGAAGGAGAAACCACAGAAGACGGAAAATTTTCAATAGATAGTACTCGTTGTTTGGGTGCATGCGGAATAGCACCAGTATTTACTGTGAATGGAGAGGTATATGGTAAAGCTACAGTGAAAAAACTTGATGAGGTTTTAGATGAATTGATTACAAAATAAGAAGGGAGTAATGATTTGAAAACTTTAGAGGAAATAAGAAAAATAAGAGAAGAAAAAAGAAGAGAGCTAAACATTAGAGTAGATACAACGGTTGGAGAAAAGGAAAAACATATTTTAGTGTGTCATGGAACAGGATGTACATCTTCAAAATCTACACAGGTTATAGAAAATTTTAGAAGACTAGTAAAAGAGAAAAAACTAGAAAATGTGCGTGTAATTCAAACTGGTTGTTTTGGGTTATGTGCAAAAGGACCAATAGTAATTATTAGACCAGAAGATACATTTTATGCAATGGTAAAGCCGGAAGACTGCGAAGAAATTATACAAAAGCACATAATAGATGGAGAAATTGTTGAGAGACTATTATGTAAAGATATAGATGGAACTAAAGTAAATAAATTAGATGATTTAACTTTTTATAAAAAACAAAAAAGAATTGCCCTTCAAAATAGTGGAAAAATAGACCCTGAAAATATTGATGAATACATAGCTTTTGATGGATATAAAGCACTAGAAAAAGTACTTTTGGAAATGGCACCAGATGAAGTAATTAAAACAATTGAAGATTCAGGACTAAGAGGTAGAGGTGGAGCAGGATTTCCAACGGGAAGAAAATGGGCATTAACTAAAGCAGTAGAATCAGAACAAAAATATGTAGTATGTAACGCAGATGAAGGTGACCCAGGAGCTTTTATGGACAGAAGCATTTTAGAAGGAGATCCACACTCTGTATTAGAAGCAATGATGATTGCAGGCTATGCGATTGGAGCAAATCAAGGCTATATTTATGTAAGAGCCGAATATCCAATTGCGGTAGATAGATTAAAAGTAGCAATAATGCAAGCAAAGGAATATGGCATACTTGGTAAAAATATATTTGGAACTAACTTCAATTTTGATATAGATGTTAGATTAGGTGCAGGAGCTTTTGTATGTGGAGAAGAAACAGCACTTTTGGAATCTATTGAAGGAAAACGTGGTCATCCAAGGTTAAAACCACCATATCCAGCAAATTCGGGCTTATGGGGTAAGCCAACACTAATAAATAATGTTGAAACTTATGCAAATGTAACAAGAATAATATTAAATGGAGCAAAATGGTATTCAAGCATTGGAACAGAAACTTCAAAAGGAACGAAAGTATTTGCATTAGGTGGCAATGTTGAGAATATTGGACTAGTTGAGGTGCCAATGGGAACAACATTAAGAGAAATTGTTTATGATATTGGAGGAGGAATACCAAATAATAGAGAATTTAAAGCAGCACAAACAGGAGGACCTTCTGGAGGATGTATTCCAAAAGAACATTTAGATACACCAATTGACTATGAATCATTAAAACAAATAGGGTCAATGATGGGGTCAGGTGGACTTATAGTAATGGATGACACAAAATGTATGGTAAATATTGCAAAATTCTATTTAGAATTTACTGTAGATGAATCTTGCGGAAAGTGCACACCATGTAGAATTGGAACTAAAAGAATGCTTGAAATACTAGAAAAAATAACTAATGGAGAAGCGACAAAACAAGACTTAGAAAAGCTGGAAGAATTGGCAAATATTATACCAAAAACTTCAGTATGTGGGTTAGGTCAATCAGCACCAAATCCTGTACTTTCAACTTTGAAATATTTTAGAGAAGAATATGTTGAACATATAGAAGAGAAAAAATGTAGAACAGGAGAATGTAAGGCATTAGCTAAAATACAAATTAACCCAGATAAATGTAGAGGTTGTACAAAGTGTAGTCGCAATTGTCCAGTACAGGCAATTACTGGAGAGCCAGGTAAAACACATCATATTGATGAAGAAAAGTGTATTAAGTGTGGAACTTGTTTGAATATTTGCCCATTTCATGCTATCGGTTAAAATTTCCAAAATAATAGTCATCTTTCGTTGTCACTGCGAATTAAAAATGAAATCAACGTACAAAAAGTACGTCTCATTCATTTTTAATTCTTGTTCCTAGCAATATAACTATTCTTTTGAAAATTTAAAGATACACAAAGAATTTTTTGAAAATTTGTGATGAATAATAAGAAAAAAGGAGAAATGATTATGAAATATTTTAAGAAATTAGTTGGAGAGAGAATATATTTATCACCAAGAAATGCAGAAGATGTGGAACAATTTACAGAATGGATGAATGACTTTGAAGTAACTGATTATATTGGAAGAACAGCTCAGATGATAAGTTTGAGTGGAGAAAAAGAGTTTTTAGAGAAAAATGCAAATCCAGAATCAACATTTGTAATTGTTGATTTAAAAGATGATGTTATGATAGGAACAGTATCTCTAGAGAAAATTAATAGAGTTGATAGTAAAGCAACACTTGGAATTTTTATAGGTAGAAGTGAGTATAGAAGCAAAGGATATGGTGCAGAAGCTATTAATTTAATTCTGGATTTTGGGTTCAATTATATGAATCTAAACAGTATCAACCTTACAGTTTTAGACTGTAATGAAAGAGCAAAAGCATGTTATAAAAAATGTGGATTTAAAGAAACAGGAAGAGAAAGACAAGGCAAATTTGTAAACGGAAAATATTATGATGCAATAATGATGGATATTTTGAGAGAAGAGTTTAAAGGAAGAGAATATATTAAAAATAAAAACGTGAGATAGGAGATAAAAATATGGTAAATCTAACAATAGATGGTAAAAAAGTAGAAGTACCAGAAGGCACAACAATTTTACAAGCTGCTGCAAAATTAGGTATAGATATTCCAACACTATGTTATTTAAAAGAAATAAATGAAATTGGCGATTGTAGAATGTGCCTTGTAGAGGTAGAAGGAAAAAGAGGATTTGCTACTTCATGTATTCAAAAAGTAGAAGAAGGAATGGTTGTACATACTAAAACACCGGAAGTTCTGGAAGCTAGAAAAACTATGTTAGACTTAATATTATCTAATCATCATCAGGATTGTGAAAATTGTGTAAGAAATGAAAATTGTGAATTACAAGACCTTATAAATAAATTTGATAAAGAAAAAACTGTATATGAAGGAACAAAAAACATATATGAAATAGATGATAAATCTCCATCTATAGTACGTGATCCTAATAAATGCATATTATGCAGAAGATGTGTTTCAATGTGCAATAAAGTACAAAAAATAGGTGCTATAGGAGTAACTGAAAGAGGTTTTAAATCATGTGTATCAACAGTTGGACATAATAGCTTAAATGATGTAAATTGTACATTTTGTGGTCAATGTATAGAAGTATGCCCAACAGGAGCTTTAACAGAAAAAGACTCTACACAAATTGTATGGGATAAAATAAATGATAAAGATACTTATGTAATAGTGCAAACAGCTCCATCTATAAGAGTAGCACTTGGAGAAGAATTTGGAATGCCAATAGGTACAAATGTAGAAGGAAAAATGATAAATGCATTAAAACAAATGGGTTTTGATAAAGTATTTGATACAAATACTGGAGCAGATTTCACAATTGTTGAAGAAGGAACAGAATTTATAAAAAGATTAAATAGTAATGAGAATTTACCAATGATAACTTCATGTTGCCCTGGTTGGGTAAAATATATTGAAATGAATTATCCAGAAAATATAAATCACTTATCTAGTTGCAAGTCACCACATGAAATGTTTGGAGCATTATTAAAAACATATTATGCTAAAAAAGAAGGATTAGATCCAAATAAAATATTTGTAGTATCTGTAATGCCATGTATTGCTAAAAAATATGAAAGACAAAGAGAAGAGATGAAGCAAGATGTTGATGCGGTTATTACTACAAGAGAACTTGCTAGAATGATTAAGCAAGCTAAAATAGACTTTGTAAATTTAGAGGATGCTAAATTTGATGATCCAATGGGAGAAGCAACAGGTGCAGCTGCAATTTTTGGCGTAACTGGAGGAGTTATGGAAGCAGCTCTTAGAAGTGTTTCTGAAATTGTGTCAGGCAAACCTTTAGATAAGATTGCATTTGAACAAGTTAGAGGAGAAAATGGAATAAAAAGAGCTGAAATAGAAATTGCGGATAAAAAGGTAAAAGTTGTAGTAGCACATGGATTGGCAAATGCACAAATTATTATGGAAGAAATAAAATCTGGTAAATCAGATTATCAATTTGTTGAAATTATGGCTTGCCCAGGTGGATGTATTACAGGTGGAGGCCAACCTATAAAAAGTGCTAAAATTCAAGAAGAGGTTGATGTACATAAAAAACGTGCTGAGGCAATGTATTCAATTGATGAAAAAAGTGTGATTAGAAAATCACATAGAAATCCTGTATTAAAGCAAATTTACAAAGATTTTTTAGGAGAGCCAAATGGAGAACTAGCTCATAAATTATTACATACTCATTATTCTAAAAAAGATAAATATAGATTTGTCAAGTAAAAATAGTAGAAAAAAAGTGTAAACTTCTTTACACTTTTCTACAAAATTTGTATTATAATAGTAATATAATTTTAATACAATAAATATTTAGATTATATATTATCTTATAAATTATATGTGCCACTTGCAACTGTCAGACTGCACTACGAAAGAAATTGTAGCATTCGGCTCGTAGCGCCCTCAGTAAAACCGAGATTTCCTACTCGCCTCAAAACAATTTCTAGTACTCCGTTCCGCATAGACAAAGTTGCCTGCGTTCTACATATAATTTATAAGCTAAAAGATAACAA
>ULXT01042410.1_pt1 | contig 10804 bp, 8 predicted proteins | sample 1961571 | NCBI WGS metagenome assembly ULXT01 (sample SAMEA4835846, study PRJEB28245) | human gut metagenome | biome: gut microbiome; material: fecal sample | place: Denmark | collected 2008
TCGATACTTGGAGAGCGATGATGGAGAGTAATTATCTAAAGGAAGCTCAGCCGCATGAAGGGTCCTACCATATGCATCTGAATGAGCTTTTAGTGAATGTGACAGCGTGTTTGGAAAATTGGGTGGATGAATATGTTCCTACCCATAAAAAAGAGATTCAACAATATTTCTATGGCGACTTAAATAAGAGACTTCAGGAGAGTTATGATGAATTTTTGAAAGCAACGCGATCCGAATAATATCACAGAAAAACCGCCTTACTACCGGAGTAAATCCGATGGTGGGGCGGTTCTTTTATACCTTGATTTCTTGACCGTTCTTGAAGGTGAAGCGAATATCGTCAGTGCTGTAAGCAGGTCAACGCCAACGCAATCACAGCGTAATAGAATATTTTTTGAGACGGTAAAGGGGATTTTATCTGCTTTGCCGTTTTTTCACATCTGGACTCCAACATGCCTTTGTGCTATTCAGCGATTCCATCGCGCAGCCTGCGCCGGGACGGTGCAGATTTGAAAGGGTTTGGGATTTCCCAACAAGTATTTTGCAACGCAAAATGGTCTTTGTATATACGAAGACACTGCTTGCGGGTCTGCTGGTCATATACCCTTCAGCTCTCACCACCACAAAACGTTTCATATTTTTGACTCCATTCAAACTGTGCATTTTTGTCTAACAGCTTTTTGCGTTGCTGCCAATCTGGCATAAGTGTCGACAGTATAGCATAAAAATCCTTCGAGTGGTTTGGGTACAGAAAATGACAAAACTCGTGCAATACTACATATTCAATGCAACTGACGGGCATTTCGAGCAAGTGCCGGTTCAATGTAATGATAGCTTTCTGTGGAAGACAAGATCCCCAGCGAGTATCCATCGATCGAATATGGATTCGTGGAAATGGCACATCATATTTCCGAAATATCGGATAAAGCTGATCCACCGTCTGCTGAAATATTTCGCGACACATCTTATTCAGATAACGGTCAACAAGACGCTTTTTTTGTTCCTGATCTTCTGTGTCTTTTACGGTAAGATAGAGATAAACGCCATCGGAACGTATATCGTCTTTTTTTCCTTGCTCTACCCGCAGACGCAGACTGCGCCCCAAAACGGAAAAGCTTTCCCCACTGATGTAATGTCGAGGCTGCGGTGCATACTGTTGGAATTCCCGAAAATGCTGCTGTGCCTCTGCAATGTAACGGCTGTGTCGTTTCACGAATTGCGTAACAACGCTTTCCGGAACATCTTTCGGAGCAGAAATATAAACAGAGGCATCTGTCCGAATCCGAAGGTTGATATTGCGTACATTTTTTCGTTCCAGCTGATAGCAGATACAACCATGCTCCGTCTCAACCGCACAAATCTGTATCATGCAAACCTCCGCAACGCAACTGTTTTAACATTTTCAATAATCATATCAATCACATCAAAAGAAAGTACCAGGCCCATTTCTTTTTGGTAGCGGTAAAACAGATCATCAATATCCTGCGAGATTCGATCATGGATCGTCAGATTGTGGGTCCAGTCTACCTGGCTATGTTTTTCGATGATTGTCGTGATATCCAGTGCCATCTCGGCGGCAAAATCAGGCTCCACTGACAATTTTTCATTGGAGAAAATCGCGGTCAGTACACCATAGAACGCCTGTGCATGGACATTGGCTCGGATACGATCCGGGTATGCGATAGCGCTTTTTCCCGTGCGGTAATCCTCCAGAATATCCCGCATCTTGGCCAGATATTCTGCCTCCGTTATCGTCCGGGCTTTATACAGCTCAAGCGCTTCCTTGATGCGCTTGGAAAAATTTTCATAGTATGCTGGGTTCTCCTGATACTTCGTATTGATACTCTTGGCGAGCCGTGTGCGAATCGCATCAGCTTTGGCACGCAGTGAGCCCAACTCGTTTAATTCCTTTTCAAACGCATCTCTGTCCAGAATGTCTACCGGCTCGGTGATTCGCTTCAGACCCTCTACTGAAAGGTGTACGTCCAGCAGGTTTTGCATCAGAGGTTCGTATTCCCGATTGTCGATTGAATCCCCATAACGAGGTTTCACACTGCGCCGTACCGCAGAGAAAAAGCCAAATGCTTTGATATATTTTTCCCGCTCTTCCACTGCCAGTGCCTCATAGGTTTTTTCGGAATTCAGAACAAGATTCAAGGAGCGACCAAAGTTACACAGCCGTTTGTAAAACTCTTCCCGCTTCGAACTATCCGCTAAGAAAACCTCTACCGCCTCTGCATCGGTTCCGGCAAGTGTCAGACCGGGAACAGCCGAAAGCAACTCCATCAGTGCAGAATAATCGCTGCGTACCGTTCCAATCGCAGAGAGCACGTCCACCACAACGCCTTTCAGATCATGCCCATCAAAGTTTTCCAGCCCAGCACCACTGTAAAGCTCCATTGCCTCATCCAATTTTTTGATCAGGCCCCGGTAATCCACGATCATTCCATAGCTTTTTCCCTCGCACAGGCGGTTTGTGCGGGCAATGGCCTGAAGCAAACCGTGCTCCTTAAGTTCTTTGTCCAAGTAAAGCACTTGGCAGAGCGGCTCATCAAAGCCGGTAAGCCATTTGCTGCACACGATCACAAGATCCAGTTCTCCGGCATGATACTGTGCCTTGATTGCTTCTTCATAATCATCGGCACTGCCATAGCGCTGCATCATCCGATTCCAGTAGGCAACTACCTTGTCGTCTGCTCCTTCATCTGCATCATCCACACTTTCGCGCAGATCCGGAGCCGAGATCACGACAGCGCAGTTCAGATCGCCAAATTGCTCAAAGCATTCCAGATACCGAACGGCATCCCGCTTGTAATTGGTGGCGACCATTCCCTTGAAGCCTGTATTTTTATAGGTTCGGCAAAAGTCCTCGTTGATGTCCAAAGCGATCCGTTTGATGCGTGCATCCGTAGAGGTCAGTCGTCGGATGTTGCTCCATTTCCGGGCGAGATCATCCCTCTGTGATTCCGTCAGACGTTTTGTTGTTTGCTGAAACCATAGGTCGATGTTCTTTTCGTCAACTTTCTGTTCCACAAAGCGGCCTTCATAGATCAGTGGAACAATTGCACCATCGGCCACACCGTCCTGAATCGTATACTTGTGAATCAGTCCGCCAAACTTTTTCAAGGTGTTCTTCTCGCTCTTCATCAAGGGCGTTCCTGTAAAACCGATATAGCAGGCGTTTGGAAAAACCGTCCGCATTTTACGTGACATTTTGCCGTAATTGGAGCGGTGGCTTTCGTCCACAAGAACAAAGATGTCCCGAGATTTGTTGCAACCGTCCAGCCGTTCGGCAGTGCTGAATTTGTTGATGATGCTGGTGACGATGTCCACCCGCTCATCCGTAACCAATCCCAGCAGATGCCGCCCGTTGGTAGCACGCGCAGGGCGAAGCCGCGTGTGCGCGAATGTCGCTGTGATTTGCTTATCCAGCTCTTTTCGGTCGGTGACGATCACTACACGTGGATGGTCTGCCTGCAGCTCCAGCAGCAAATATTTCGCCACCATCACCATGGTCAGACTTTTTCCGCTGCCCTGTGTATGCCAGATCACACCGCCGCACCGGTTTCCTTTTTCATCACGCTGTTTGACTGTATGCAGAATTTCCTTCACCGCAAAATATTGCTGATATCGGCAGATCTTTTTCACATTGTAGTCAAACAGCACGAAATACTTTGTCAGTTCCAACAAACGGACCGGTGTAAACAGAGAAACAATATCTTTATCCTGCACCGTTGGTGTCCGATCCGGGATCAGCTGAGCCATTTTCCGGTTCAGGAAATCTGCATCCTGCTCTTTCCAGATGCTCCAAAATTTTTTCGGCGTTCCCGTTGTCGCATAGCGCACCTCGTTTTTATTGGTCGCCATTACGATCTGCGCAAACGCAAAAAGCTGGGGGATATAGTGAGGCTGCTGGTTACGGCAGGTTTGCTCAATGGCCTGTTCCACCGGGATATCCGGAGCCTTGCATTCAATCACCGCAAACGGAATTCCATTGACAAACAGCACGATGTCCGGGCGGGCATCATGCTGTCCATCGGCGCTTTCCACCGCAAATTCTTCCGTGACATGGTAAAGGTTCTGCGTCGGGTCCTCCCAGTCAATGTACTTCAAGTTGAAGTTCAGCAGCCTTCCTTCGCCTACAGTTTCGGGATAGCTTGTGCCCAGCATAAGCGCATCATAGATTTTCTCGCTGGTGCGCACAAGACCGTCCGTCAGCGGTATTTCCAGATCATCCATGGCGTGCTCAATGTTGACTGCAGAAAATTCATTTTCCACACCGCCGTAGGTATAGCGGTTTAGTTTCCGCAGCTGACCGCGCAGCACATCCCGCAACAGCACCCGGTAGCCACTTCCGCGCTGCTGACGGCATTCTTCTGGGGAGAGATATGTATACCCCATGGCCTGCAGCAGTTCCAGCGCAGGCTTTTTGCTGATGTTGGCTTCGGAGTAAATGGATTTATCGAGGTTCATGGTGACCTCCTTATTTTTTGACAACTGTATCAAATGTCATCTTTTCAAGCGAGATATCATCCGATTTCAAAATATGCTGATTTGACGTATTGATTGTAATACTGTTTCCGTTTATTTCAGCTTCTTCAAGAATATAAAAATTTTCATTACAAAAAATTACGACTTCTGTTTTTTTCGGAGTGACAAGGCATTCAAATATTCGTTTATCTTTTGCCATTTCACGCCCACTTAATGCGGCAGCTATAACAAGAGCAACAATTATATAGATATATATTAAGAAAAAGCGTTTCCATGATGTTATTGAGAACTCGAATCTTTCACTTTTGAAAATTTTTTCTTCATCTTCTTTTATCTCATCCACAAAAGAGAGTGTGTTATTATTGTTTTCAATGGCTTTATCCAGTTTCGTCTCGACAGCTTTTTTCCCAGAGACTTTTAACTGTGAAACGGACCCCAATAATGCCATTGCTATGAATTCTATCATATATAAGGCACTTAAAATAGTAACCATTACGAAGTTTACAATATCAGTTAATGCAACTAAAACGATCCAAAATAGAATGGCTACTAGCCCCCATACGACCAGTATTTCAAATGCTCCTTTGCAAATTTCTTTCCAAAATAATATTTTTTCAAGTTTTCGTGCTTTCTGAATTAACTCTTTCTGGAGATAGATAGACATTCTTCGTGCATCAAGTCTAGCCAGATGGACTCTATCATCCGCAGATGCCCTTTTATCGTTCCAAAACTCGGCGTACATACTTTTTAATTCTTTATCTTCTTTGTTTATTCTATGACTGAGTATCCGAAATACTTGATTACAACATCTGCCCGTTGTAGTATTATGGATGAATTTTGAAACCGTATTTTTTACGACGAACATCGATATTGTTCCGCATAGCAAAAAAATAAAAGATATCGCAAAAATAGATCCAAGATTCGGTACATTATATGCCGCATATAAGGTATCAATATTCCAGTATCTTAGGAAAGTGACTGTCGCTAATCTGCACGAAAAGCTCATAATTGCCGATGTCAGCGTGACGATCGCCGACACAACAGCAATTATCAATGACGGATTTTTTCTCAAATAATTCCATGCTTTCTTTCCGAAATCCACGTTATCCGTCTTGTCTTTGCTCATCCTCTACTCTCGCTTTCCCCATCAGTAGCAATTGCATCAGTGCTTTTTTCTTCTGCTTTTCGGCCTCAATAGATTTTTGTAGCAGGTCAATTTCATGGTCAGCAACCCTTAAAATTTTAGCAATTTCTTTCTGCTCTTCGGTTTCTGGCATTGTAATTTTGATTCTGAAGAAATCATCAACAGCAATATTTAACATTCCGTGATTTCTTGCTCCCTCTTGAACAATTGATTGAATTTCTCGATTTATAATACTCGTCTCAAAATATTGTTCCAGAAAGTCAAGGGACGCCAATTTCTTGTTTACTGCAAAGCAAATATAAAGGGGCGAAACAACGCCTTGGACATATCTCTTCAAGCGTTTTATTGTGCCGTACGGATAGCCTTTCGAGTAACTTCTATTGTATGCGAATTCGTCTTTTGAAAGCAAGTAGTAGTTGCTTTTATCGTCACTTGCAATTACTTTGTCAAAAAATTCCGTCTGATTTATCAATCCATACTGCGCCGATATTGTAAGAACGTTGTTATTTCCAACCGTATTTTTGGTTTCATTACGGCATGAAATTTCATTCAAGTGAATAGTTTTCCACCCCCCCCCAAACCCCGGCAGCCGCTTTTTCCCGGTCAGCAACTGCTGCATCAGATATTTTTTCTGCTGCTGTTTTTGAGCAAGGAGCTTTTCTTTCAGCTCAATCACTTTGTCCTGTGTGGAAAGGATGGCAGCAATCTTTTGCTGCTCAGAAAGGGGAGGCAATGTAATTTTACTTTTCAGAAAACGTTCCTGCCCTAAGGTTCGGTTCCGTCCAGCCCCACCTGGAGATGCCGCTTCCAGAATATCTGTTCCTCTCTTAGTTAGAAAATAATAAATCAAGTAATCAATATCTACCAAATCATTCTTCGGGCGATACATTGGAAAGCGGTGGGAACCAATCATACCAATTTCATTTTCAGTCGTTTTTGTGATTGCCTGTTCCCATGCAAATACCACGTTAAGAATAAAGCAATTGGGCTGAATCCAGAAAACCTGCTTGTTTCCAAGAGCCTTTCCCAAAACTGGTTCTTTATAAAATAAGCCCTTTCCGTGAGAGCGAATACCAATTTGGACATATTTTTTGTTTGATTCAACATTAACAGGGACTTCAACGCGTTCGAGAATATCACGGAATAAATAAACATTCCAATTTTTTGGTTCCATAATCACGATTATTTTCCTCGGATATAAGATAAGTCCATTCCATATTTCTGAAGCTTCTTCTCCATATTGCAAAGTTCATTTTCTGCTCTTTTCCAATACGGAAGACATATTTTTTCATAAAACCCATCTAGCTTTTCTACGCAAATCGAATGGTATAAGGCTTTACCTGCTTTTGTAAAGATTGCTCCGCCAACAGCAATTCGCTTTGTTTCAGATAAAGGGTAGATTTCATCAAAATATTGAACTGTAGTTTCACCTGTTTCACTTGCTAAAAAATATGAATTGGAATTTGTATTAATAAGTCCAAGTGATGTTAAGTCGATTAACGTATCAAGTGCAAGGCCCCACTGCGCATATTTATCAATATTGACAGTGTCAATGATTGGCGATGCTGATTTGCCCATCCGAATAGCCATTCTGCAAATTAAAGAAAAGTTTTCTGCATCCTCTTTGTCCATCCGCGGAAGAATTTCCAACAAGGCTCTTGGTACACATCCTGGCTCATTGCACTCATTCGCTAAAATCTTGCCCCAAATAAGTTGAAACTCTTCGGAAGACACAAGCCGAGCTTTATCCATGAACTGTGCCAACCAGTCAGCATCAATATTTTCTGGCTTTGCATCACTTTTCACAGATTGTATGGCAATGGATACAATGTTTTCTTGGTTGCAGTACTCGCGAATAATCTTTTTGGCATTACTGATTCGAGCTGCTTTAATTAGTGGATCAATGTTACTGTTTTGGATTTCAGCAATATAGGTATTTATTGCTACGCGATTTGGCGTATCATGGTTTGCATACCAACCCACAGCGTGCGACAATTTATCCAACAATGCTGTAATAACTCCGCCTAATGCAGTGGCAGCTTCACCGGTTCCTAAAAGATCTGTTAATGTTCCCATTTTTCCTTCCTCCTGCGATTTACTTCTTGCAGTCGATAGGCTTTCATCGTCCATGCTCTTGCTTTCCTTTCATAAGAAAGTATATCATACGCCGATGTACAATTTAAACTACAATATTTCGGAATTTTTGCATCATAAACTGTGCATTGCCTCGTATAAAGCTTTACAACCCCAGCTCATCCAAATACTTTTTCATCTGCTCCTGTACCTGCGCCAGTTCAGCTTCGATATCCGCAATATTTTTCTTCACCGCCTGAATATCTACCGGGTCTTCCTCTTCAAAAGTATCCACATAGCGGGGAATGTTCAGATTGTAGTCGTTCTCCCGGATTTCATCCAGCGTCGCACGATAGCTGTACTTCGGCGTGGTTTCACGCTTTTTATAGGCATCCACAATTTTCTGGATGTCCGTGTCTCGCAGAAGGTTCTGGTTCTTGCCTTTCTCGAAGTTGCCCTCTGCGGAAGCGTCGATGAACAGAACATTATCGACACCTCGGCTAATGCGATCCTTGCGGAACACCAGAATGCAGGCCGGAATGCCCGTGCCGTAAAACAGGTTGGCAGGCAGACCGATCACAGCATCCAGAAGGTTGTGTTCAACAATCTGGCGGCGAATTTTGCCCTCGCTCGCACCGCGGAACAGTACACCGTGGGGCAGCACGACAGCCATTCGGCCTTGACTGCGGTCAAGGCTGTTGAGCATATGCAGAACAAAAGCATAATCACCCTTGGAAGATGGTGGAACGCCCCAATCAAAGCGCCCCCATGGGTCCAGAGAAGCGTTCATTTTTTCCGGCTTTTTTCCCTTGGCATCCAAAACCGCATTGGAAAGGAAGCCGCTGTCCCATTTGTCCAAACTGAATGGCGGGTTTGCCACAATGCACTGGAACAACATCAGATTATCGTTTTCGATATTCTGCGGGTTGCTCAGGGTGTCGCCCTGCCAGATGCGGGCATCGTCTACCTCGTGCAGGAACATATTCATCTTGCACAGAGCCCATGTCTGTGCGTTTAATTCCTGACCGTAAACTGCCACTTTTCCGTCCGGCACGCGCTTGCATGCCTTGAGCAGGAGACCACCGCTGCCGCAGGTCGGGTCATAGATACGGTCATTTTCCTGCGGATCTACCAATGCCGCTGCCAGTTCGGAGACCTTGCTCGGCGTAAAGAACTCTCCGCCCTTCTTGCCGGCGTCCGAAGCAAAGTTGCCGATCATATATTCGTAGGCATCACCGATAATGTCAGAACCGTCCAGCGCAGAAGAACGCAGGTCAAGTCCGTGGAAGTCTTCCAGCAGGTTGCAGAGGGTCGCATTTTTTGCCTTGATGTCTGTACCAAAGTCCACATTGGAGTTGAAATCGATGGAGCGAAACACGTTCCGAAGCTTGCTGCTGTTATGATCTTCAATAGAAGCCAGTGCCGTGTTGATCTTCAGCCCGATTTCGGAATCATGGCGATTTTTATAAAGGTACCCAAACGTAGATGTATCATCCAGCTTAAAACGCTCACGGCTCATGGCACGCTCGACACGGCGTTCATCACCGTCGTATTGCTCCCGGTATTGCTCTCGTTTTTCCTCCGAAACGTCGCTCAGATATTTTACGAACAGCATGGAAAGAATGTAGTCCTTATAACGGGAACTGTCAATTTTACCGCGAAAGCTGTCGCAGGCGTTCCAAAGAACGCGTTCGATTTCCGATTTTGTCGTCATAGTCGTTATCCTTTCCTCTGTGCGTGATTCATTTGTTCCAGCATCGCCTCATAGCAGCTTCGCTTTTCAACTTCCAACTTACGCAGAAGGCGTAGTTCCTGCTGTGCCAGCAAGCGAAGCGCTTCCATCTGGCGTTGTATTTCCGGCGATGGCAGCTGAAGCTCCAAGCGGCAAAAATACCTTGCGTTTACGGAGCTGATCATACTTTTGGTGGTATTTTGATAGATCTGCCTTTTTGCCTTCGGCGTGTTCAGATACCAATAAAGATACCCCGGCACAAGCTCTGTTCCCTGAATGCGAATTACGACAAAATTCGACGTGATCACCAAGTTGCGTGTGGTGTCGTCAATCAAAACTGCTGTGTAGGGGGCAGTCAAGCGCACTACAATGTCATTTGGCTGCGTCAGATAGTCCATGGACAATGGTTCTTTCGCGAAGTACGGCTCCAATTCAGCAGGATCAATCTCACCTTCCGCTTTTACCGCCCGTAGACTAAGTTGGTGGTATCGGATCGCCTGTGGGGAGTCGGCGCTTGCCTGTTTTCGAGAAAGGACAAGTCCGCTACGGATATCTGCAATTTCTCCAAGATTCATTTCACACCTCTGCTGTCACGTGCAATAAAGAACAAAAGCTTTTGAAAAAGAAAGACAGAGCGGATTTCACTCTGTCTCTGAGTTAAGTATACTCTGCTTTGATTATCAATGTCAAGTGCTTTTTGCAAATTATCCCGTCATAATTAAAAATAACACTATTTTTGAGCTTATCAAATTTCACCGTTTCCCTGATCTTACCCACATGACACTATAGCATCGTAGAATTGGCTCGGATTTTTTATTTTGCATCATTGTATACAACACATGGACTGAGAGGGTGGGTAACTTGGACTACGAGTCCATAAACTTTTGCTGCGGAAACCGGTACACTGTTGTCAAAGGAGGCGAATAATATGCTGAAACTAAGCAGTCTCAAAATAGACCCCGAGTTTTCCGCTCAAATTTTGCCGCTGAGTTTTGAGGAGCTCCAGCAGCTTGAAATGAACATGATTCGAGACGGAAAGCTCACAGACCCGATCATTGTGTGGAACAAAACCATTCTGGACGGGCATAACCGCTACAACATCCTGCGGAAGCATTCGTTTATTGAATATGAGATCAAAGAAATGGAGTTTTCCAGCCATCAGGAGGCTCTGATCTGGATCTGCAATCATCAGCTTGGGCGGCGCAACCTGACACCTGAGCGTAGAAAGTATCTGATTGGAAAGCGGTATGAAATGGAAAAACAGGTCTCTCAAAACCGCGGCAATCAGTATACATCCGCCAAGAAAGATGCCACGGATCAAAATGATCCCTGCCAAAACAAATCCGGCAGCCACGTTACGCGGC
>ULXT01018922.1_pt1 | contig 10752 bp, 9 predicted proteins | sample 1961571 | NCBI WGS metagenome assembly ULXT01 (sample SAMEA4835846, study PRJEB28245) | human gut metagenome | biome: gut microbiome; material: fecal sample | place: Denmark | collected 2008
GTGTTGTTACCAGTGCGACTGCCATCTTCGGTCCGATCGTTGATGCATCATTCATATCCTTGAGCATCAGGATCAATCCGATCAGGGTACCGATCATACCCCAGGCAGGACCAAGTTCTCCCCATTTTTCCCATACAGCGATTGACTTTTTGTGTCGCTGCTCGATACAGCCCAGATCCGTCTCCATGATACCTCTTACCAGTTCCGGATCGGTACCATCTACCACAAGCATGATTCCTTTTTTGAGGAATTCATCCTCGATTCCGTTTGCCGCCTCCTCAAGTGCAAGCAGTCCCTCCTTGCGGGCGGTATTTGACAAATCAATGATATTCCGGATGACTGCCGCAGGATCCTGCGGTACCTCCTTAAATGTTAATGTAATACTCTTCAGACCTGCAATAAAATCCTGAAGTTTGTTGGACGCCAATGTACCCGATATGGAACCTCCCAGTGTGATAATGATTGAAGGGAAGTCAAACATATTGAAAAGACCCGAAGCTCCACCACTGGAAAATACACCGAACAAAAACATTACAACGCCAAGCAGCATCCCTGCTAAAGAAGCTATATCCAATTCTTCCACCTACCATCCTTGATATTATAGTATTGCTGTCTCCAAGCGGAGACTGAAATCTCAACAAGTTGTCATCCTATATCTTGTATAATTTTACTAAACTTTTGACCGCTTGTCTACTTACTTTTGCAAATTCTGTGTTTCTTCTTTCATGGAACCGGGATTTTATCAGGGAGACAAAACCCCGGTTCTCCAAAATCTTATCCGTGATGCTGCTCTGTCATCTCGCAGCCGCTTATCTCTTCAGGTTCACAAGCTCCTCAAGAAGCGTATCGGATGTCGTGATTACACGGGAGTTCGCCTGGAATCCACGCTGTGTGGTAATCATCTGCGTAAACTCGGTGGAGAGATCCACGTTTGACATCTCTAACTCGCCGGATGTCATCTTGCTTCCGTCCGCCGTAATATCCACACCGATACCATCGAACTCACCGGAGTTCAAGGTCGTGCTGTAGCAGTTCTCTCCGACTTTCTCAAGACCTGCCGCATTGGCGAACTGTGCGACCGCGATCTGTCCTAACAGGTTGCGGTTACCGTTGTCATAAATACCGTAGATCTCGCCGTTGTTGCTGACTGAAAGTCCGATCAGGTTACCGAGCTTCTTACCTGCTCCAGTTGTTCCGTCTGTAGCGCCTTTGCTCATCGTTACAGTGGACTTGCCGCCGTTGTTCGTATTCTTGCAGGTGCTGAAGTCCACATTGATATTTGCGAACTGTCCGCCGAACAGGGACATGTTCAGTCCAACACTCTTCGCATCCGCCACGTTTCCAACCTTTGAAAATGTTCCATCGTCCGTGCTGAAGCTTAATCTGTGATATACACTGTTGTATGTAAGTGTCAGTGCCCCGGTTGTTCCGTCAACCGCATATCCGGTGCCATTTCCGGTGTAAGCATCCGCTTTCGCCAGAATGTCCGCTCCTGCACCGTATACCTGTGTCAGGCTGAGTGCCCCTGCTGTGACAACCGTCATGTCTGTTGCACTGTTTACCTGGTCATAGCTGTGCGTTCCCGCATTGTACTGGTAGTAATTACCGCTCTTGTCCACGATAACATTGGCAGATACATAGGTGTAATCCTTGCCGAGCGTATAACTCTTTGTTGCATCCTCGGTGTTACCGAACAGTGCGTTTAACGCCGGCTGTCCTGCCTGTATATTCTCAGGATCGTAGTAGGTATTTCCGTCGCCGTCTAAAACGTTCAACAGTTCTACCGTGAACTCTCCGTCTGTTCCAGTTGACTTAATGGAAAAACGTGCGGTGTACTCATATCCCAGGTTATCGTAGAACTTGAGGTTCTTGATCAATCCGTCGTCACTCAATACGTCGGTATCGTTCTTATCAATAATACCGCCGCAGGTTGCCTCAGAAGTTGCCTCCGGTGCGCTTGTCAGATTCTCCGTGCTCATGACGCGCAACGCGGATACGGTATCTTTCCGGATATTTCCGGTTGTCTTATCTACCTGCCATCCCATGACCGTATATCCGGTAGACGTCATACACAGGTTGCCTGCACCGTCTACATAGAAAGATCCGGATCTGGTAAACAGATTGGAAGATCCGTTGTTGACAATAAAGAAATTGGTGGTCGACTGATCTGTCATACGCAGATCGAACGCTCTTCCGGTTGTCTCAGCTGCACCCGCGGATGTAATGCTGATATTTACCGCACCTGTGGTCACGCCAAGACCGATCTGCTTGGCATTCACACCGCCGACTCCCGTCGCCGCATTTGCTCCCGATGCTCCGGATGTGTTCTGGTAGAGCATATCCTGGAATGTCACGGAAGAAGACTTGAATGCTACTGTGTTTACATTGGCGATATTGTTACCAATAACGTCCATTTTTGTCTGATGTGTCTTAAGACCCGACACAGCAGAGTACATTGATCTCATCATAATGAAATGACCTCCTGTAATGTCTGGTGCCCTGCTCCCTTCTGTCATTCGGGGAGCTTCTGCCTCCTTGTAAGGTCCGGCATATTATACAATCACGGCACCGTCAATATTTGTAAAAATATTACTCTCTGACTCACTCTGATCCATGGCTGTGACCACCGTCTTGCTCGGAACATTCACAATAAACGCCAGTGAATCCAGAATCACGAGTGATTCCCGTATTCCCTTTTCGCTTGCCTTCAAAACACCGGATTCCAGTCTCTCGTTCTGCTCGTCCGACAGATTGATGTGTCTGTCATTCAAACGTCCCTGTGCATGTTTGGAAAACCGAAGTTCCTGACTTTCTGCGGTCGTCTGTTTCTGTCTTAATATATCCTCGAAAGAAACACTGTTTTCCTGCGCCGCAGTCTCTGTGCTTTTGCGATTCAGATACCGGTCAGTTACCTGTTCGATGGAAGCAAATTGGTTCGTAATCTTATTCATAACCAACGCTCCTTTCTCAGATCATTCGGCTTTCTTCTCAAGCTCCGCAATCTTAGCCTCGAGTGCTGTCAGCTGATCGTAGGAATCCTTGCTGATATAAGTCTTCTCTGTGGTGGTCAGCGAATCGTAATTCTTGCGAAGTGCTTCCACTGCTTCCTTGTTCTCAAGGGTCAGCTCGTCCGCGGATGGAATCTGAGAAAGCGCATTGTCAAATACCAGGCTCTTCATGGTTCCGTCCAGCTTCACAAACGTTGCCAGCGTATCGCTGTCAATATAACTCTGCTGATAAGAAGTCAGTCCGTTGTACACGGTTGCCAGGTTCTCCACATCCGTCTGATATGCCAGCGTCAGCTTATCCGCATCCGGAAGCTTTGCCACAGATGCCTTGAATGCCTCTGCCAGTGAAACCGCCTCCATGTACTCGGTGTCTGCCACCTGATATACATCGTCGAGTGAATAACGGTTGCCGTTGACATAAATGTATTTCTGGTTGTTCTCGTACTGCACATAATCCACGAATCCTGCCACCGCCGTCGTCTCGCCGGTCGTCTCGGATGTTGTCTTTACAATGACATACTTTCCAACCAGATCGTTTGCCTTCGTGCTCTCAATGCTGTTCTGCATGTTCAGCATGGACTCCATCTGTGAAAAAGTTGCCAGCTGTGCCACATACTCGGTATTGCTCGTCGGTTCCAGCGGATCCTGATACTGCATCTCTGCACATAACAGCTGCAGGAACTCGTCATATCCGAGGTCATTGCCGGCACTGGTCGTTGTCTCTGTCGTACTCTCTGTAATCTTGCCGTTCTCTACGGCCTGTACTAATGCCATATGTCTCTCCTTTCTGTCTGTTATGCGGTAAAGTCAACGGAATTGCCCTGTTCTGCCATCATCTTCGCCACCAGAGTCTCCTCTTCCGTCATCAGCCCGGACAGTCCGTCCAGTTCATTCAGGTTGATGTGTCTGGTCGCATTGGCTGCCTTTTCCCGTTCCTCTGCCTGCTGTTCTTCCTGTTTTGCATTCTGCTCCAGATTCCTCTCGAATTCATGTCCGCCGACGGTTACCTCCACGGCATCCACCTTTACGCCAGCCTGGTTCATGTTCTGCTTCAAATCTGCGATCTGACTTTCCAGTGCTTCCTTGACCACTTCATTCTGTGCGGTCAGATGTGCGGAAACCGTTCCGTCTTTTGACGTAATCTCCAGATAAATCTTGCCCAGGTGCTCCGGATTCAGCTGCATCTCCATCGTCGTTTCCTGATTCGCCGTGTAATTTACTCTCGTATAAGTCACGATCTGACGCACGACATCTGCGATGTCCACCTGTGCGGCATATTCTCCCGCACTATTGGCGCCCTGCATTGCCACGGTCTCTGTCAGCGTCGAGCCGGTATGTACATCCACGCCCGCATGTGCCTGCGACGCAAAATCCTGCTGTCCGGAATTGGAATTCGATCCGGTCTGTGCCTGTTCCTTGCCCGTCCCTGCAGCTACATCGGCAACTGTCTCTTCCTCTGTGCCGGCATCTGCCATCTTAGCCTGCGCATCCGTCTCTTCCGGAGTGATGTCTTTTGATCTAACTGCCCGGGGCTCTGTCTCTGCTACGGCTGCTGTCTGCGGCTGCTCTGCCGTATCACGGATTCCATCCGCCGTATCGGCGTAAACCCTCTGTGCATCTGCGGCATCTGCTGTCTGGACTGTCTGCATCAGATCTGCATTCATGTCCGCCTGTCCGGCATCCTCCAAAAGCTGCGTCAATTCCTCAGCCGTGACTCCCAGTTCCTGCAAGAGATCTTCGGTCAGTGTTCCCACCGACTGCATCACGTTCATAAACGCTTCATTACAGAGAAGTGCGCTCATGTCTTCGGTTCCGGTTAATTCTGCCGCCAGAGCTGCAAGCTGCTGCGGATTCATCAGATCGGCCACGGTCAGTCCCAATGTCTCCATTGCTTCCGTGATCTGCTCATCCGTCACCTGAAGTTCATCCTTGATGACGTCTCTCACACTCTCTTCAAAGCTTTCCAGCTTCTCTGATACCTGACTGCCGGCTGTCCAGTCCTTCGTGCTTTGCTCCGGTATCTTATTCTTCTGATACTGGTAACGGTCATAATTCTGCTCCGGACTGTGCGGTGTAAGCTGCTGCATATTCTGTGCTGTCTGAGATCCTGTACTTACGCTGCTTCCCGGGATCTGTGTCATCTGATCGACCATCTTCCGGAATGTGGTGCCGATATCCGCGCCATCAACGCCTGTGACACTCTGTCCACTCTGCGTCTGCATCAGCATTTTCCCAATGCTTGCAACATTGTTGTCTCCCATTCTCTTCCTCCTTTCCCATAGCTGCACCTGCAGCCTGATTTTTGAAGGAATCCCTCTGCCATTATGAAAAGCAGACTGTCCTTCTCTATTCTACAGGTTCCATGATCGCGGTCACCTTTGCTGCAGTAGCCGCGTCCATTTTGCCCAGAATATTCGCTCTCGATTGTGCGTCCATGCTGTCTAAGATATCTGCCACCAGCTGCAGATTATCTGTCATGGTATCAAAAATTGCAGCCGCCTCTTTTGGCTTCATGGAAGAGTACGCTTTCACATAATCATCCATCTCGTCGTTGGCTGCCGTCTGTTCTACAACCTGACGGTAAATGATCTCCGCATCCGCAGGATCAATGCTCTCATAATACTGCTTATATTCCTCTATATCGGGTGCTGAATCTGAAAACACAACCTCCTGATAGAACTTTTGCTTCTCAGCCTCAAAATCCGCCTCGTTCTGCTTGTACTGTGCCAGTTCTGCGGACTGGCTCTCAAGCTGTGCGATATATTCCGCATTTGCGCTGGACGTATTCTGTGCATCCGCAAGTTCTTTCTCCAGTTCCTTGATTCTGGCAACCGCATCGTCAATGGAAGTATAGCCGTAAGCGTCATCCTCCGTCGACACTTCCTCAGTCGCGCTGTCCGGCAGGATTTTGTTCACATAAGGAACATCCTTTAACACCGGCGCCAGAACGGATGATCCGAAACCGCCGACATCGCACTTGATCAACAGGACGATGATGGCAAGCCAGATTAAAATAATGATCAGGGTAACAAAGAACACGGCAATCTTTCCGCCGGTCGACGTCTCGTCATCCATATCCAGATCATCATTTAACTCTTTTGCCTTTTTCCGGTCCGCTTTCTTCTGTGCCTTCGCTTCTGCACGTGCAGCCTTCTCCTGTGCCTTTGCTGCCTTTTTATCTAATACTTCGTCTTTCTCTTCTTCTGCCATTTGAGACCTCCGTGCCTATCCTTCATGGTAATTGTAGCTAACAAGCTCGTCTATTTCCTTGCTCTCTGCCTGGGCGATTTCCTGCTTAAATTCTTCAAACGCACGCTCCCTGAGCTTCTCATGCGTCTTTCGCTCCACCATCACCCGGTTCAGTTCGATTCGCGCCATCTCCAGCGTCTTTTCCGCGGCGTGCACCTTCATCATCTGTGCTCTCTGCAGACTCTTCATCACATCGATCGCACGCTTGCATTCCCGGATCTCCTGGATATCCAGCGTTCCGTTGACCAGTTCTTTTGATTTTCTCTCGTAGCCGGCCCTGCGCATCAGGATCTCTCGAAGCTTCTCCTGCTCTTCCGCAAGCTGTCTGCTCGCCGTCGCATATGCAATTTTTGCCTGATTCTCCAGCTTGATCTTGATGTCAAGAATGTTCTGCATCCGGTATGTAAACTTTGCCATACACTGCGCCTCTTTTCCGCGGAGCGTTCTTAATCTTCAAATAGTTTCTTCAATAAATCGATTTCCTCGTCAAACAGGAACTTTTCATCTGTCCTCTGGCACAGGAACTGATTCACTGCGTTGATCTTCTGAACCGCATAGTCAATCTCACGGTTGGAACCGCTCTTGTAAGCTCCGATGTTGATCAGATCCTCCGCTTCGTTATAAGTAGCCAGTACATTCTTTAAACGTCCGGCAAGCTCCTTGTGCTCGCTGGTCGCTATGGCGCTCATAACACGGGAAATACTCTGTAAAATATCAATCGCCGGGTAATGATTCTTGTGTCCCAGTTTTCTGGAAAGCACGATGTGTCCGTCCAAAATGCTTCGGGCTGTATCGGTAATCGGCTCATTAAAATCATCACCGTCTACTAGAACGGTGTAAAGTCCTGTGATGGAACCCTTGTCCGAAGTACCGGCACGTTCCAGAAGCTTCGGCATCTCCGAGTATACACTCGGCGGATATCCCCTTGTTACAGGCGGTTCTCCGGACGCGAGGCCGATCTCACGCTGTGCCATGGAGAATCGGGTCAAAGAGTCCATCATCAGCAGTACATCTTTTCCCTGATCCCTGAAATATTCGGCGATTGCGGTCGCCGTCTTCGCAGCCTTGTTACGGATCAGTGCCGGCTTATCGGAAGTCGCCACCACGACGACGGAACGCTTCATTCCCTCTTCCCCGAGATCCCTCTCGATAAACTCGCGCACCTCACGGCCACGCTCTCCGATCAGGGCAATGACATTAATGTCCGCTTTTGTATTGCGGGCGAACATACCGAGCAGGGTGCTCTTTCCGACACCGGAACCCGCAAAGATTCCGATACGCTGTCCTTTTCCCACGGTAATCAGCCCGTCTACCGCCTTTACGCCAAGCGGAAGCACCTCCGAGATAATCTTACGGCTCATCGGATCCGGCGGATCCGCCTCGACCGGATATTCGCATCCGCCCTCAATGACTCCGCCGTCGGTCGGTCTTCCGATACCGTCCAGTGTGTGTCCCAGAACGCCGTCCCCGACAAGCACCCCAAGCGGATGTCCGGTATTCTCAACGATACATCCTACCCCGATGCCTTCCACATTTTCAAACGGCATCAGCAAAAGTCTCTTATCCCTGAATCCGACTACCTCCGCCATCACCGCGTGGTCTTTCTCTCTGTCAATGACAATTCTGCAGAGATCGTTTAACTTTGCATCCGGTCCGACAGATTCAATCGTAAGTCCGACAATCTTTACAACCTTTCCAAGGCGGTTGAAGTAGGTCTTTTCTCCAAGTTGTAAATATTTTTCAAATTGATGTGTCATCATTCTCTCACCTTACGAACATAAAGACCGGATATCTTTGATCAGATTCTCAAGCTGTGTACCGAGACTGCAGTTAAACACGCCGGAATCGGTCTCTATCGTACAGTCATTTCCCTCCACCGTCGCGTCCGAGACAATCTCAAGCTCAATGTCATGTCCCACACGATCCAGGATCTCGGTCTTGTGATTCTCCAGAAACAGTGCATTGTCCTCCGCCACCTTCACCCGGAACCGCTTGTCGTCTTCAATATTTAAAATGGCATCTTCAATCAGATGCATCAGTATCTCTTTTTTGTCGTCAAACTGAATATGGAACACTTTTTCAAAGACGGTAACGATGACATCCACCAGATCCTGTTCCATATGTTCGCGTTTGTCCCTGTAATCGCTGTCAAGATCTCCCTGCTTTTTCCTGTAGGACTCCTCAAGCTGCACGCGAAGCTGCTCATTCTCCTGCTCCGCCGAAGCTCTGCCCTCCTCGTACCCCTGCGTCTTTGCAGATGTACGGATCTCCTCGGCATCTTCGTTTGCCTGTGCCAGTATCGCATCGGCATTCTGCTGTGCCGCCGCAAGGATCTCCTCGGCTTTTGCCTTTGCCTTTGCCTCATAATCAATCTGCGGCTCCGCTTTGATGACCTGACCCGGATCACCCGTCACAAGTCCGGCTGAAAATCCGCCTTCCTCTTCCTGCACATTCTGTGCCGGTGTCTGTGTCTGCGGCAGATCCTGTTTCAGGTGCTGCTGCAGGATCACATTGGAATCGATGATGCGCGTGTTTGTGGAATCCGTCTGAACAAACCACTGTTTATAAAGATTAGACAACGATCTCGTCACCTCCGCCTCTTGAGATTACAATCTCGCCTGCATCCTCGAGTTTACGAATGACGCTTACGATCTTCTGCTGAGCCTCCTCAACATCCTTCATTCGCACAGGTCCCATAAACTCCATATCTTCCTTGATCATCGCAGCAAGACGTTTGGAGAGGTTCTTAAATATAACATTCTGTACTTCCTCGTTCGCCGCCTTCAAGGCAACGCCAAGGTCCGCATTATCCACATCTCGCAGTACACGCTGGATTGCACGGTCATCAAGCAGCAGAATATCCTCGAATACGAACATCTTCTTGCGGATCTCGTCTGCAAGCTCCGGCTCTTCGATCTCGAGAGACTCCATGATATGTTTCTCGGTCGAACGGTCGACTGCATTTAAGATGCTGACAATAGCGTCCACGCCGCCGACGATTGTGTAATCCTGGTTGACCAGGGAAGAAAGCTTTCTCTCAAGTACCCGCTCCACTTCCTTGATAACATCCGGCGATGTACGATCCATCATCGCGATACGTTTTGCGACATCCGCCTGTTTTTCCGGCGGCAGCGCCCCCAGAACCATCGACGCCTGCGGTGCTGTCAGATAGGACAGAATCATGGCAATGGTCTGCGGATGTTCGTCCTGAATGAAGTTCAGCAGCTGGCTCGGATCTGTCTTGCGCACAAACTCAAACGGACGCACCTGAAGGGATGCTGTCAGCTTGGAGATGACCTCCTGTGCCTTGTCCGCGCCAAGTGCCTTGTCGAGCAGCTCCTTCGCATAACCAATACCGCCCTCCGCAATATACTGCTGTGCCAGACAGATCTGATAGAACTCGTTTAAGACATCCTCCTTGACCTGCGGTGAAATACTTCTGGTATTTGCGATCTCAAGGGTAAGCTCCTCGATCTCGTCCTCCTTAAGATGCTTAAAGATATCTGCTGACCGCTCCGGCCCCAGTGTAATCAGAAGAATTGCAGCTTTTTGCAGTCCTGTAAATTCCTCGTTTTTTGCCATATTACTCCCACTCCTCATTGAGCCAGTTGCGCAGTAACGATGCAGCCGCCTCCGGTTTTTCTTCTACGAATTTTTCGATCAGTAAACGCGTCTCGGACTTCTCATTGTAGCCGATGTCCTCAAGCGGCTCCTGGTTCTCTTTTGTGGATTCCAGCAGGCTTTCCACGGAAAGTTCCTCCTCCATCTCTGCCTGTTTCTCCTTTCTGGTGCTGCGGAATACCACATAACCAAGCAGGAGAAGAATCAGTACCGCAAGTATGATCTGCAGATAATCCGACAGGGTTCTTCCACCGGAAGAATACTGGAAAATCGGCTCGTCATAAGCGATGATGCTGATGTTTGCCTCAGGAAACCCCGTTGCGTTGGCGATCATCGTGTAATTATCCTGATCCACCGTCGTCTTGACCGGGTCACTGTTTGCCGCAATATACTCGTCAAATGTCATGTTATCCAGCGCACCGGATGTCCTGAGTGTGTCCTCATCATAGATCACATAATTTTTTACCACGATCGCAATGGAGGAAGTATCGTAATTGATCGTTCCGGTCGCCGCCGTGCGGTCCGTCACTTTTTCATTGTTCTGATACTTTGTCGTGGTATCGGTGATCGTGGACTCGGTATAATTGTTATCCTCAATCACATAGGATGTATCGTCATTGGAATCTGTGCCCGGTGTGGCAGCTGCGCCGCCGACACTGTTCGACTCATAATTGCTCTGCTCATCGATCATACCGTTTGTCTGACCGTCTGGTGCCGAATACTGTCGCTCCGTCTCGCGGTATGCGTCAAAATTCATATCCAGCTTTGCCGCCACTTCCGCATGATCATAAAGTCCCGAGCCGACCAGAACATCCTTTACCTCGCTCTTTAGCAGATTCTCCGTCTTAGTTCTCAGAGAGAGCTGGCTGCTCGC
>ULXT01057525.1_pt1 | contig 10728 bp, 8 predicted proteins | sample 1961571 | NCBI WGS metagenome assembly ULXT01 (sample SAMEA4835846, study PRJEB28245) | human gut metagenome | biome: gut microbiome; material: fecal sample | place: Denmark | collected 2008
GTTAATTCATAATTGCTTGCATCCTGCATATACATATAACACCAATGGCAGGAGGTATTTTTATGGACTATGCAGTGAATACATACGATCTGTATCGGGATATACAACAAAGGACGGGAGGGGAAATCTACATAGGGGTACTGGGACCGGTGAGGACCGGAAAGTCTACATTTATCAAGCGCTTTATGGATGAAATGGTGCTGCCCTATATGGAGGATGAACATGCCAGAATGCGGGCACAGGATGAACTGCCTCAGAGCGCGGGAGGTAAGACCATTACCACTACGGAGCCAAAGTTTATTCCCAACGAAGCGGCAAAGGTGCGACTGAATGATGATATTGAAGTATCGGTACGGCTGATCGACTGTGTGGGATATATGATCGACGGTGCGGCGGGACACATGGAAGAAGATGCGGAGCGCATGGTGAAGACTCCCTGGTCGGAGGAAGAGATTCCGTTTACCCAGGCGGCAGAGATCGGCACGGATAAAGTCATGCGGGATCATTCCACCATCGGTCTTGTGATCACTACGGACGGCAGCATCGGGGAACTTCCCAGAAGCAATTATCTGGGAGCGGAAGAGAAGACAATCCTGGCGCTGAAAAAGTCTGGAAAACCCTTCCTTGTGCTGGTGAACAGCCAGAAACCTTATTCCGAGGAGACCAGACAGGTAGCGGAGGAAATCGGGAAGAAATACGATGTGGCCGTGATGCCGGTGAACTGCGAGCAACTGAAAAAGGAAGATATTAATCGCCTTCTGGAAAAAATCCTGTATGAATTTCCTCTGACAGCAGTGGAATTTTATTTCCCGAAATGGATGGATATGCTTCCGGTGGATCATGCGGTAAAACAGGACCTGTTAAGACAGATCCGGGAATTGATGAACAGCTATGACCGGATTCGGGATGTGGCGGGACACCCTGTGGAATTGCAGGGAGATTATATTCAAAGCTGCAAGATGGAGCCGGTGCAGTTGTGGAACGGTATTGTTCCGGTACAGGTAGGAATCGACGACAGGTATTATTACGAAATGCTTTCCGGAATGTTAGGAGAGAACGTAGAGGATGAATACCAACTGTTGAATAAACTAAAAGAGTTGGCAGAAATGAAAAAGGAATATACGAAGGTGCAGGATGCATTGTCCATGGTGAAGATCAAAGGCTACGGCGTTGTGACTCCGGACAGAGAAGACATTGCACTGGAGAAACCGGAATTGATCCGACATGGCAACAAGTTTGGTGTCAAAATCAAGGCCAGCAGCCCCTCCATACATATGATCCGCGCAAATATCGAGACAGAGATCGCTCCCATCGTGGGCACAGAACAGCAGGCTCAGGATCTGATCCAGTTTATCGATCAGGCGGAGGCGGAGCACGGTATCTGGGAGACTAATATCTTCGGCAAGACTGTGGAACAGCTGGTGGATGACGGCATCACCACGAAAGTTGCTTCCATCGGAGAAGAGAGCCAGCTGAAACTCCAGGATACCATGCAAAAGATCGTCAACGACAGCAACGGTGGCATGGTTTGTATTATTATATGATTCCATAACCCACCCATGGAAAGTCTGCAAGACTGCCTGCAGGCAAAACAGACTTTCTATGAGGGGAGTAAACACACATGAGCAGGGGAGGACGATAGTCCGAAATGCGAATGTGGGTTACAATTTCGAGAGTGCGAAGCACGGAGAAATTGTATGGGATGTTAGCTTTCCATTGCTTTTTTCCCGTGCATTTTGTATAATACCTTTGTTGACTTTGCTTTATTTTTCTGAAAAACAGGAAGAATATTTGCTAAATTGCATGAAAATACGGCTAAACGGAGGATATAGATGAATCAGGTATATGCAAAATTACAGAACTGTTATGAGTGTGTGAGAAAAAAGACGGATTTTGTACCTAAGGTGGCGATTGTTTTGGGATCGGGCCTGGGCGATTATGCGGAACAGATCCGTGTGGTGACAGAGATCCCTTATGCGGAGATCGAGGGATTTCCTGTTTCCACCGTACCGGGGCATGCCGGTAAATTTATCTTCGGTTATCTCGATGAGATTCCTGTGGTGTGTATGAAGGGAAGAGTACATTGCTACGAAGGTTATGATGTGACGGATGTGGTACTGCCCACCAGACTGATGAAACTGTTAGGCGCTGAGATTCTGTTTCTGACCAATGCGGCAGGCGGTGTGAATACTTCTTTCCATGCCGGTGACCTGATGCTGATCAGAGATCATATTTCCGTGTTTGCCCCCAATCCTCTGATCGGTGCCAACATGGATGAACTGGGACTGCGTTTCCCGGATATGAGCCATGTGTATGACAAGGACTTACAGCAGATCATCCGTGAGACCGCGAAGGAGAACGGTATCTATTTACAGGAGGGTATTTATACCCAGCTGACCGGCCCGTCCTTCGAATCTCCGGCAGAGATCCGTATGCTCCGGACACTTGGCTGTGACGCGGTAGGCATGAGCACAGTGGTGGAAGCAATTGCTGCCAACCACATGGGAATGCGGATCTGTGGCATCTCCTGTATCAGTAATCTGGCGGCGGGAATGACAGATCAGCCTCTGAATCATGAGGAAGTACAGGAAGCTGCGGATATGGCAGCTCCCAGATTCAAGAAGCTGGTAACGGAATCTGTGAAGAAATTTGTATAGACACAGAGAAAAAGGAGATGCGGATGATCCAGGAGACAGAAGAAAAGGCATTGGTCAGCCAGGCATTGGAAGCCAGAAAACTGGCATATGCTCCTTATTCCGGTTATACGGTGGGAGCGGCACTACTGACTGCGGATGGACACAGATACCTTGGCGGTAATATTGAAAACGCTTCTTACGGAGCTACGAACTGTGCGGAGCGTACCGCCTTTTTCAAGGCGGTCAGCGAGGGAGAACGGGAATTTACAGCCATTGCCATTGCCGGAGGAATATCCGGAGAGGCACCGGTGGAATATGCGTATCCATGCGGTATCTGCAGACAGGTGATGCAGGAATTTTGCAGGGATGATTTTGTGATCTACGTGGTAAATAGTGAACAGGATTATCAACGCTATACCTTAAAAGAATTACTTCCCTTTGGATTTGGAGGAGATGCAATCAGATGAATATCAGATTATATAATGCACGAATTCTCACCATGGAACCCGGCAGAGAAGTCTTCTATGGTGAAGTATGGGTAAAAAACGACAAGATCGCCTATGTGGCGGAACAGAAAGAACTTGCGGAGGAATGGGACAAATCCCAGTTCCCCAGAATTGCGTGGGATATCGAACTGGATTGCAAGGGAAACCTTCTGATGCCCGGATTTAAAAATGCACATACCCATTCCGGTATGACTTTCCTGCGCTCCATGGCAGATGACCTGCCTCTGGATCAGTGGCTGAACAAGCAGGTATTTCCTCTGGAAGCAAAACTGACCGGTGAGGACATCTATGAACTGACCAGACTGGCAGTGCTGGAATACTTGACCTCAGGAGTGACTTCCATTTTCGATATGTACCTGACACCGGATACTATTGCTGAGGCCTGTCTGGACACCGGAATGCGTTGTGTACTGGTATCCGGACTGAATAATTTCAGTTCTTCTCCAAAACAGGTAGAAGAGGAGTTTTTAAAATGGAATAAGAAGAATTCTCTGATCAGTTACCAGCTGGGATTTCATGCGGAATATACCTGTTCCAAGGAACTGCTCTGGAAAGTGTCGGAAATGGCACATCATTACCGGACACCGGTATATGCCCATATCTCCGAGACGGAGAAGGAAGTGGAAGAGTGTAAGGCTCGCTACGGAATGACACCGCCCATGTTCTTAGACTCTCTGGGAATGTTTGATTTTGGCGGAGGAGGTTTCCACTGCGTTCATGTGACGGAACAGGATATGGATGTCTTCCGCAGACATCGGATGTATGTGATCACGAATCCCGGCTCCAACACGAAACTGGCCAGCGGCATTGCACCCATTGCCGACTATGTGCGGCACAAGATCCCGGTAGCCATTGGAACCGATGGACCGGCCAGCAATAACTGTCTGGACATGTTCCGGGAGATGTTCTTAGTCACCGGCTTAAGCAAACTGTTAGAGAAGGATGCGTCCAGCATGGATGCCGTGGAGGTACTGAAGATGGCAACGGTGAACGGTGCCAAGGCAATGCGCCTGAACCGCGCAGATGTTCTTGCAAAGGGAAAATATGCAGATCTTATTATGATCGATCTGCACCAGCCCAATATGCAGCCCATTCACAACATCCCCAAGAATCTGGTTTACAGCGGCAGCAAGTCCAATGTCTGCATGACCATGATCGGCGGCAAGATTTTGTATCGTAACGGAGAATTTAATGTGGGAGAGAATCCGGAACGTATTTACACAAAATGCGAGAAGATCGTAAAGAGACTGTTGACTGAGTAAGAAAAATAACTCAGAAGACATAGAACGGAGCTCCCCGCATGGCTCCCAGAATACTTAGGAGGGAAAAGATGTTAGAAAAAATCTTCAAACTGAAGGAAAACAACACCACCGCAAGGACAGAGATCATTGCCGGACTGACCACGTTCATGACCATGGCTTATATCATAGCCCTGAATCCGAACCTGCTGACCGGTTTTGGCAAGGATACCATGCCGGAGCTGTGGAACGGTGTTTTCCTGGCAACCTGCATTGCATCCGCCATCGGTACCATCGTAATGGCATTTCTGGCAAACAAGCCTTTTGCCATGGCACCCGGCATGGGACTGAACAGCTTTTTTGCAGTCGTAGTAACCAATATCGTAGCCCTGACCGGCATGACCTATGTGGCATCCTTCCAGGCTGCCCTGTGTATTGTTCTGGTGGAAGGTATTGTATTCCTGATCCTCTCCGTGCTGAATATCCGTGAGAAGATCGTGGATGCCATTCCTTTGGGCGTACGTCTCGGTATCGCACCGGCCATCGGTCTGATGCTGTTAAACATCGGCGTCGGTTCCAATGCAGGAATCTATTCCGAGAACGGGGGACCTTTCTATGCTATGAGAGACTTCTTCGGTGCACTGACTCCTTCACTGGCTAAGACCAATATGGGTTCCGGTTATTCCGCAATGGTGCTGTCGGTTGTTACCATGTTCGTAGGTCTGTTTGCCATTGTTGTTCTGGCATAGAGAGGTGTCAAGGGTGCTGTTTTACTGGGGATGCTGATCGCCAGCATCATCTACTGGGCAGGAGAAGCTATCTTTTTAGGAACCAATCCCTTTGCTTCTCTGGCAACTGCATCCTTCGTACCGGCCTTCGGAGATATGGCGTCCACTACACTGTTTAAGTTTAACTTCCAGGGCTTTGCACAGATTGGCTGGTTTACTGCAATTACTCTGATCGTTACATTCTGTATCATTGATATGTTTGATACTATCGGTACTCTGGTAGGAACCGCAAGCCGTGCGGGAATGCTGGATAAGGATGGAAAAATGCCTAACATGAAGCAGGCACTTTTGTCTGATGCAGTAGGAACTCTGGCAGGTTCCGTAACCGGTACTTCCACCGTTACCACCTTCGTAGAGTCTGCCTCCGGTGTGGAAGCAGGCGGACGCACCGGTCTGACCGCACTGACCACCGGTATTATGTTCCTTGCATGTATCTTCATCGCACCCATCGCCGGTATCATTCCTGCGGCAGCTACTTCTTCCGCATTGATCTATGTGGGTGTCCTTATGGTAGCAGGTCTTAAGAATGTAGATTTTGATGACATCTGCCAGGCGCTTCCCGTGGCTCTGATGATGATCGCCATGCCGATCTCCGGATCTATCGGACATGCCATCGGTATCGGTCTGATCACCTATACCGTTATCAAGGTATTTACCGGTAAAGCTAAGGACGTATCCGTACTTACCTATGTATTATCCTTGATCTTCCTGTTAAAGTTCTTTATTGTCGCATAAAGAGTTTTACAAATAAGAAATATAAAAAACAGGTCAGAATATGGGGGCGGGCACTGCACAGGGCGGTGCCTGCCTTCTTATATCCGGAAAAGAGAGAAAAAATATGGAATTTGTTGTATTTGCGGGCGTATTGCTTTTGCTTTTTATATTTATGATAGTGCAGGAGCTGATACAGACGAAAAATCAGGAAAAACTTTTCAAGAAGTATCTTCGTGAAAATTACGGAAAAGAACCACCGAAGGAATATTCACTGGAGCGGTTTGCAAGACTGGGCAGCTATCTGGAACGGCATAAGGAAGAGAAGCAGCTGGATGATATCACATGGAACGATCTGGGAATGGACGAGGTCTTTCGCCGGATCGACCGGACCTATTCTGCGGCGGGAGAGGAATATCTGTACTATACGCTCCGGAATATTTCCTGCGGGAGAGAGGCACTGGAACATCTGGAAGAAGTGGTTAACTGGCTGCAGGAGCAGGAGAATATAAAAGTAAGGATCCAGCTGTTGATGAAACGGCTGGGACATCTGGGAAAATATTCTCTCTACGATTATCTGGATAACCTGGATTATCTGGGGGAGCGTTCCAACCGTAAGATTGTGCTGGGAAATCTGCTGTACCTTCCATTTCTCCTGTTATTGTTCGTACAGCCTGCGATGGGTACCATAGGAATCGTCTTGTGTATGCTCTGGCATATCATGACATATTTTCGGGAGAAAAAAGTGATCGAACCGTATATTATCAGCTTCGCTTATGTATTACGGCTGATCGATGTATGTGAAGAACTGGAGAAGCAGAAAATACCGGTATACAGGAGAGAACTGGATGAACTTCGGGAGGCACTGAAGAGCCTGCGGGAGTTGAGGCGGGGAGCCTATTGGGTCATGGCCGGAAATCAGGGAAAGATTGGTGGAAATCCTCTGGATATCCTTGCGGATTATCTGCGGATGATATTGCATCTGGATATCTTTCAGTTTAACCGGATGCTGGAAAAGCTGCGGAAAAAGACCGGACAAGTGGAAACCATGCTTGCAATCACCGGGTACCTGGATATGGCCATATCCGTAGGCGGATTTCGGAAATCTCTGGAAGGGTACTGTATTCCGAAACTGGAAGAAGATACGGAGAAAGCTTTTCTGCATATGAAGAAGGGCTGGCATCCGCTGTTGTCACAGCCGGTGAAAAACAGTATCCGGGCGGACAGAGGAATTCTGCTTACGGGGTCCAATGCCTCCGGTAAATCCACGTTCTTAAAAATGGTGGCGGTGAATGCCGTTCTGGCACAGACGATCCATACCTGCGCGGCGGAAAGTTATCATGCACCGATATTTCAGATCTTTTCCTCCATGGCCCTGCGGGACAGCATGGAAAACGGGGAGAGCTATTATATTGTGGAGATCCGGTCATTGAAACGAATCCTGGATGCGGCCGGGGAACGGAGAACTCCAGTGCTTTGTTTTGTGGATGAGGTGCTTCGGGGAACCAATACGGTGGAGCGGATCGCTGCGGCAACGCAGATCCTGATCCGTCTGGCGGAGAGCGGAACGCTTGGTTTTGCCGCTACCCATGATATTGAAATGACGGAGCTTTTGAAGGAATACTATGACAACTATCATTTTGAGGAAGTGATCCGGGACGGTGATATCCTGTTCCCCTATCAGCTGCTGCCGGGAAAAGCATCCACCAGAAATGCGATCCGTCTGCTTCAGATGATGGGGTATGAGGAACAGATCATAAAGAAGGCTTCCGGACAGGCGGAAAATTTTCTTAAGACAGGAAAATGGATAAATACACCGGCGGCCATATCCGAAGGGACCACTTGACGATACGGGGATTTCGTTGGTATACTTCTAATACATGCAATAGTTTCGGGATACAAAGATATCGGGAAAAGGAGAAGACATTATGGCAGTAAGCTTTTTGAATTCATTTTTATCTTATCTGGTAGTACTGGTAGTCATTGCGGTTGTAGGTGCAGTGGCCATTACGTTGGGAATCACTCTGCGCAAGAAAAAGAATGCAGCAGAGGAAAAGAAACAGACAGAAGAATAATCCATGGCAAAATCTTCGGGACAGAAATTAAAACTTTTATATCTGAGCAAGATGCTGCGGGAGAACACGGATGAAAACCATCCAATGAGCACACCGGATATCATCAAATATCTGGAAAATCAGGGAATCCATGCAGAGCGCAAGAGTATCTACAACGATATGGAATGTCTTGCGGATTTCGGCTATGATGTGGTGCAGGTGCAGAGCAGACTGGGAGGCGGATATTATCTGGGCAGCCGGGAGTTTGAACTTCCGGAATTAAAGCTGCTGGTGGACGCGGTACAGTCTTCCCGGTTTATCACCACGAAAAAATCCAGAGAACTGATCCGGAAGCTGGAGCAGATCGCCGGGAAAAACGATGCCGGTAAACTGCAGCGACAGGTCTATGTGGCCGGAAGAGTCAAGACGGAGAATGAGAGCATTTATTACAGCATTGATGCGATCCACCGGGCTATTCAGGAAAATAAGCAGATCTCTTTCGTCTACCTGGACTGGAATCTTAAAAAGCAGCTGGTGCCCAGACCAAACGGCAACAAATGCGTCAGTCCCTGGGCCCTGATCTGGCGGGAGGAAAATTATTATCTGGCCGCCTACGACAGTGAAGACAGAGTGATCAAGCATTACCGTGTGGACAAGATGGGACAGGCGGAAGTGACGGATCTGCCCAGAGAAGGAGTGGAACAGTTTTCACAGATCGATGTGACCTCCTATACGAACCAGACCTTCGGCATGTTTGCCGGAGAGGAGAGCGTGGTGACCATGGAGTTTCCGGTGCGCCTGACCGGCGTGGTACTGGACCGCTTCGGAAGGGAGACGGATATCCGTCCCATGTCGGAGGAAGTGTTCCGGATCCGGGCAAAGGTGGCGGTCAGCGGACAGTTCTTCGGATGGCTGGCCGGTATCGGACAGGGGGCCCGTATCGTAGCGCCGGAAGCGGTACAAAAGCGCTATGTACAGTGGCTTTCAGATATTTTACGGGAACAGTCACAGGAGGCGGAATAAAAAGTTACCCAAAATTTGAAAATTTTTTTTGTATAGTTTTCTAAGGGATCCCTCGTTGACAAGCCAGGGATTCTTTTTTATACTGATACATAACACCCACAATATATTGCTTTTTGATGACTACAGATACCATATATGGTATCTACAAACGTTATCGTAAGTGAGGGGAATACAGTAAATCCGGGCAACAGCCGGGGATTATCGGATGAAGGGAAGAGAAAGATGAGCAGTAATTTTGAACATGCCCATGAAGAAAATGAAGATTATGGCAAAAAGTTCAGACCGGACAGAGAGATCTACGTCGTTAAAAAGGACGGGAGCAAAGAGCTTTTTAATGTACAGAAGGTGATCAGCGCTGTAGGCAAGAGTGCGTACCGTGCCCTGACAAAATTCACCAGAGAAGAAAAAGAGCAGATCTGCCGCTATGTGGTAGAAAAAGTAAATGAACTGGAAGTGGATGAAGTACCCATTCCCATTATGCACAATATTGTGGAAAGTGCCTTAGAGCAGGTAAAACCGGTCGTTGCAAAAAGCTACCGCGATTATCGCAACTATAAGCAGGATTTTGTACGGATGCTGGATGATGTCTACAAAAAGAGCCAGTCCATCATGTACATCGGAGACAAGGAAAATGCCAACACGGATTCCGCACTGGTATCCACCAAGCGCAGCCTGATCTTTAATCAGCTGAACAAGGAATTGTACCAGAAGTTCTTCCTGACCACGGAAGAGATCCAGGCCTGCCGGGACGGTTATATTTATGTCCATGACATGTCCGCCAGAAGAGATACCATGAATTGTTGTCTGTTCGACGTGCAGAGTGTACTGACCGGCGGATTTGAGATGGGCAATATCTGGTACAATGAGCCGAAGACACTGGATGTGGCGTTTGATGTTATCGGCGATATCGTTTTAAGTGCAGCCAGCCAGCAGTACGGCGGATTCACCGTACCCAGCGTGGATCTGATCCTGGAACCGTATGCTGAGAAGTCTTATAACAGAGCGCTGGCAAAATATGAGCGTCTGGGTATTGCCGCAGATGTGGCGGAAGCAGAGGCACTGGCAGATGTCCAGAAAGAATTTGAACAGGGCTTCCAGGGGTGGGAGTACAAGTTCAATACTGTGGCCAGCAGCCGTGGTGATTATCCGTTTATTACCGTGACCGCAGGAACCGGCACCGGTAAATTTGCAAAGATGGCGACTATTACCATGCTGGATGTCCGCAGAAAGGGACAGGGCAAAAAGGACCACAAGAAGCCTGTATTGTTCCCTAAGATCGTATTCTTATATGATGAGAATCTGCACGGCCCCGGAAAGCCGCTGGAGGATGTTTTCGAGGCAGGTGTGGAATGCTCTGCCAAGACCATGTATCCCGACTGGCTGAGTCTTACCGGCAAGGGCTATGTGGCAAGCATGTACAAGCAGTATGGCAAGATCGTATCTCCCATGGGATGCAGAGCATTTCTGTCTCCATGGTATGAGAGAGGCGGCATGCATCCTGCAGATGACAAGGATCAGCCGGTATTTGTGGGACGTTTTAATATCGGTGCGGTATCCCTGCATCTGCCTATGATTCTGGCCAAGGCAAGAAAAGAAAGCAAAGACTTTTATGAAGTGTTGGATTATTATCTGGAACTGATCCGTCAGCTGCATATCCGGACCTATGCTTATCTGGGAGAAATGCGTGCGTCCACGAATCCTCTGGCATATTGCGAGGGCGGTTTCCTGGGTGGACATCTGAAGCTGACAGACAAGATCAAACCGTTACTGAA
>ULXT01036548.1_pt1 | contig 10690 bp, 7 predicted proteins | sample 1961571 | NCBI WGS metagenome assembly ULXT01 (sample SAMEA4835846, study PRJEB28245) | human gut metagenome | biome: gut microbiome; material: fecal sample | place: Denmark | collected 2008
ATTGAAATATCCTTTTAAGGATACGCACAAGCATTACAGGAATGTCATGTCCGGAATAAACAGGAACCTGAAAGAAATAGCCAGACTGGCCGATATATCCTTTCCTCCGAGTATGTACTGTGCCCGCCATTCATGGGCAAGCGCAGCCAAAGGCAAGAACATTCCGATTTCGGTGATCAGTGAAGGAATGGGACATGATTCCGAGGCAACCACACAAATTTATCTGGCTTCATTGGACAACTCCGTAGTAGACAAAGCTAACGCACAGATATTAATGGATTTGTAGGGCTCAATTAAGTGTTTAGTAAAACGACTACATTCTATATAAGAGAGATATAATATGTTGCGAAATTACGTAAAATATAGCAACTATTATTATTTAAGAGCCAATAAAAGCATATTGTAATGTTCAAAAACATAGAATTGTTTATCAGATTCTAGTTTTGAGACTTAAACAACAGTTGATAACCAGGATATTCCATCTGTCATACTACCTCTTATATAGAGAGACTCAGCAAGATGGAATATGAGTCAGATAAAGTCTAAAGAAAGAGTTGCACAACGAGGTGAAGTATTTACAGCAGAGCGTGAGGTAAACGCAATGTTGGACCTTGTAAAAAATGAGTGTTTGAGACCGGATTCCCGATTTTTGGAACCAGCTTGTGGTGACGGGAACTTCCTTTCTGCCATACTCAGACGTAAACTCGCAGAATTAAGAAGAAAATATAAGAAGAGCCCCCGTGACTACGAAAAGCAAGCGATCGTAGCCATAGGCAGTTTGTACGGTGTAGATATAATGAACGACAATGTATATGCTTGTCGTGAACGCTTATTCTCTATTTGGAATGAAGAATACACCGACCATTGTAAAGCCGAGGCTTCGGACGAAGCTCGTCAAGCGGCTAAATTTATTATCAGCCGAAATATCATCAACGGAAATGCGCTAACACTGATGTGTGTCGATACTGATGGCAACGATACCACAGCTCCCATAGTCTTTTCAGAATGGACACTAATCGGTAGCACTCAGATGCAACGCTCTGACTACACAATGACAGACCTCCTTCTCTACAATGATAGTAGTGAGGGCAATCTATTCGCACTCACTGAAGAGCAAAAGGAAGAAGGTGGAATATTCCTGAGAAGATATATTACTCACTATAAAAAGGTTCAGGATTATGGAGAATAGTTTGTTTCAAAATGTATATAATCCTGATGTGCTGTCTTGTATTGCAAATCTTAGTAATGATGAGGTGTTTACCCCACCGGAATTGGCTAACAAGATTATTGATATGCTGCCGCAAGAGTTGTTTGAAAATCCCGATACGACATTCCTTGATCCTTGCTGCAAAAGCGGTGTGTTTTTACGGGAAATAGCTAAAAGACTGATAAAAGGGCTTGAAAAACAAATTCCTGATCTTGAAAAACGTATAGAGCACATATTTTCAAAGCAACTCTTTGGTATTGCTATTACAGAACTCACGAGTTTACTTTCCCGTCGAAGTGTTTATTGTAGTAAATATCCGAGTGGGGAGTTTTCAGTATATCAGTTTTCTGAAGAAAAGCCTCAAGGAAATATAATCTTCCAACGTATTAGACATACTTGGAAAGATGGTAAATGTATCTATTGCGGGGCTTCGAAAAATGAATATGATCGTGGAACGGAACTTGAAACCCACGCTTATCAATTTATCCACAACTTAGATGTACACAAAGTATTCAATATGAAATTTGATGTGATTATAGGCAATCCACCTTATCAAATGAATGATGGAGGAGGAGAAGGCAGTAGTGCCACTCCTATATATGATAAGTTTGTTAAAAACGCCATAAAGCTTAATCCCCGGTATCTAACGATGATTATTCCCGCAAGATGGTACTCAGGTGGTAAAGGACTTGATAGTTTTAGAGATGAAATGCTGAATGATAGACATCTACGCATAATTCATGATTTTCCAGAAACATCTGATTGCTTCCCAGGAATTAACATTCGTGGCGGAGTATGTTATTTCTTATGGGATAGGAATCAAAAAGGGGATTGTCTAATTTACAACCATAAAGGTAACATTGTTACATCTTTTTTAGAAAGACCTTTACTTGAAGGTAATTCAACAACTTTTATAAGGTACAATGAAGCTATCTCTATCTTAAATAAAGTACGCAGTTTTAAAGAAGAAACAATGGATAATCGAGTGCAATCAAGGTTACCGTTTGGAATACCTTCGAATTTTGAGAATTATGAATTGATAAAATCAAGCAAAGCAAATATAACTCTATTTCGAAGCGATAGAAGTAAATCTTCTCAGAAACAAGTGTTTATAGAATCACGATATATAACTAAAAATATTGCTTGGAAAGATAAAAAGAAAGTGTTGGTTTCCAAAGCTAGTCCTGGTGGAGATGAATATCCCCACAGCATTATTTCTACTCCATTATATGCAGATGTAAATACAGTCTGCACAGAAACGTATTTGATTGTAGATTTTGTTAATAACAAGGTCGAAGGTCAAAACCTAATTTCATATATGACCACGAGGTTCTTTAGATTTATGATGTCTCTGATAAAAAATACTCAAAATATATCTAAAGGCGTTTTTGCATTTGTTCCAGTTCAAGATTATTCTAAATCCTGGACTGATGAAGAATTATATGCTAAGTATGGGCTGACTGAAGAAGAGATTGCGTTTATTGAATCAATGATACGACCAATGGAGTAATATTATGGAACATAACTACTTTCCCCAACGACCTGCTGTTACTCCTACAATATATGCCTACAGATTGCCTGGAGTAGAGTCACACAAAGGATATTTGAAAATCGGGTATACCAACCGCACTGCCCAGGAACGTATTGAAGAGCAGCTCCACACAAGCAAAATCAAGTATGAGATTGTATTAGTGAAGTCTGCAATGGCTAATGACGGTTCATGTTTTACAGATAAGGATATACACAAGATTCTTGAAAGCAAAGGATGTCATCGACTGAATCCTCTTGACAAAACCGATGAATGGTTCAAATGCTCAGTATCTGATGTAGAAGCAGCTGTTTTATCTCTTCGCACAGGCTCGGAGAATGAGGAAAACAGAACGCAAGATTTCAAAATGCGTCCTGAGCAACTTCGTGCAGTAGAACAGACAAAAAATTATTTTGAGCAGGCATTGAAAGAAGAACCCAATCACATACCGAAGTTCTTATGGAATGCCAAGATGCGTTTCGGGAAAACATTTGCCAGTTATCAGCTGGCAAAGAAAATGGGTTTGTCGCGGATTTTAATCCTTACATTCAAGCCTGCTGTAGAATCGGCCTGGAGAGAAGATCTTATATTCCATATCGACTTTGAAGGGTGGCAGTACATATCCAATAAAGATGCACGCAACAATAATCTGAATATTGACCAGGAGTTTAATCGTGCGGATAAATCAAGGCCCATTGTCGTTTTTGGTTCGTTTCAGGATTTGCTTGGCACAAACGAAAGTGGAGGAATAAAAACCAAAAATGAGTTTATCCATTCGACAAATTGGGATTTGGTAATATTTGACGAATATCACTTCGGAGCTTGGAAAGAGAGAGCGAAGGAATTGTTTGAAAAGGAGGATGAAGAAAATGAGGTAGATTTTGATGCGGAAAAATATCAGAAAGATGAAGCAAGCAATGCCATCAATGAAACATGGCTTCCTATTTCAACACGATATTATCTGTTTCTCTCAGGAACACCATTCAGAGCCATCAATACCGGAGAATTTATAGAAGAACAGATCTTTAACTGGACTTATTCTGATGAGCAGCGAGCCAAAACTGAATGGAAAGGTAGTGACAATCCATATACGTCTTTACCTCGAATGGTTATGCTTACTTACCGTATGCCTGATGAAATACAGGAAGTAGCAAAGCAAGGTGAATTTGATGAGTTTGACCTGAATGTGTTTTTCGCAGCAGAAGGCAAAGGTGCAAATGCCAGATTCAAATATGAGAACGAGGTACAGAAATGGCTGAATCTTATTCGTGGTTCATACCTCCCGGCTAGTATAGATGATATGAAGTTAGGACAGGATAAACGTCCTCCAATGCCATTTAGTGATACTCGATTGCTCAATGTACTTTCACACACACTTTGGTTTTTACCTAATGTTGCATCTTGTTTTGCTATGGCCAATCTGCTTGCTCAACGGCAAAATAAATTTTACCATGATTACAAAGTAACAGTATGTGCTGGAACTGCAGCCGGAATCGGTCTGGATGCTTTGTATCCGGTTCAGGCAAATATGGGGAATCCTCTTAGGACAAAGACAATAACACTGACTTGTGGCAAACTGACAACAGGTGTTACCGTGAAGCCTTGGACTGGGATATTCATGCTACGAAATTTGAAAAGTCCGGAAACATATTTTCAGGCAGCATTTAGAGTTCAAAGTCCATGGGAAGTAAAGGATGAGGATGGAAGACGTATCATAATGAAAGATGAATGCTATGTCTTTGACTTTGCCCTTGACAGAGCGTTACGGCAAATATCCGATTACAGTTGCAGACTGGATATCAATGAATCCAACCCAGAGGCGAAAGTCGGTGAGTTCATTAAATTTCTTCCTGTACTGGCTTATGATGGAAGCAGCATGAAGGAAGTTGATGCACAAGACATCTTGGATATCGCTTTGGCTGGAACTTCGGCTACGCTATTGGCAAAACGGTGGGAATCAGCCCTGCTTGTAAATGTAGATAATGATACACTGAAACGTTTGCTTGCGAGTCCTGAAGCCATGAAAGCCTTGATGAATATAGAAGGGTTCCGTAACCTGAACAATGACCTTACTACCATCATCAATAAATCTGAGGCAGTCAAAAAAGCGAAGAAAGAAAATTCCAATCCAACCCCAAAGGAGAAAAAGGAAATCTCTGACGAGGAAAAGGAAATGAAAAGTAAACGCAAACAGATTCAAGAGAAACTGATAAAGTTTGCTACTCGTATTCCAGTATTTATGTATTTGACTGACTACCGTGAAAGGTGTCTGAAAGATGTCATTACACAGTTGGAGCCAGGACTGTTCAAGAAAGTTACAGGTTTAAGTGTCGAGGACTTTAATATGCTCTGTTCACTCGGTGTATTTAATGCACCACTAATGAACGACGCTATCTTCAAATTCAAACGATATGAAGATGCTAGCCTGACATATACTGGTATCAATAGGCATATAGCAGACGAAGTAGGTGGCTGGGATACTACCATCCGCAAGGAGCAGTATGAGAAACTCTTCTATAATCAACAATCCTCTATGACAAAGGCAGATTCTGATTCCTATTCAAAAGGTACTGAGACAGTCAATAAAAAACAAATTGAACAAGAAACAACAAAGGCCTTACAACCTCATTCTGTACCATTTGTACAATCTCGTCCTGAAAATGAGCTTACTACTGCAAAGTCACCATCTGTGCAATCAACAAAAGAGGATAGTGATCTCAAAAAACAACTTGAGAAATTAGCGGTTGACAGTACTGTAGTTCATAAGAAGTTTGGTAAAGGAATAGTCGTAAAAATCAATAAAAATGAGAAGTTTATCTATGTTAGATTTGCATTAGGAGAAAAGAAATTTATCTTTCCTGATGCATTTCAAATGGGATTCTTGGAGGTAGAATAATACAGTCTGAAGGTGGAATAACAGAATAAATAACTGTCTATTCTGTTATTTGCTTTTATGGTAGCGTAAAGAATAATTAAGATATTGTGAGGCTCATGGTAGTGTATCTCATTTTAATCATAAAGGTGCTTTATATATAATTCTGGTAAATTCATTAAAGAGTGGGCATGAGTCCATGCTAAATGACTAAAGCCTTCAATCGTTCTATATACTATATCTTTTTCATAATATCGATTATAAGTATAAACAGCATTTCTCAAGTTGTCAAATTGTTTGTATTTTTCAAATTCCACAAGAATCTCTGTAGGTACAGAATCTCCATATTTTACAATCTGTTCCATATATATGGATTCCCATTGGAAAAGATTATTAAAGTATTCAAACCAAGTGTCTATGGGAGCAAATTCTCTCATACTAATATTACTTTGTGGCTTAGATTTTAGATCTATATTACAAGATTTCTGTTTAAACTCTTCTAATGAACAATCTACATTACCTCCAATGTCTTCCAAAATCCATTTACCATATATTTCTAATTGTTGTAACCACTTCCTAATATATTGTTCTTCTATTTTCCTTTTATGCTGCTTTGGGAAATATATTGTAATAAAGTAAAAAACTGTTGATGCAATAATAGATAAAGAGACTGCATCAAAGACAATTCCCAATGATACCATAAACTGAAATGGCGCTTCTATATTTATCCATAAACTATGATATAAAAGGCAATGAATAAAGCATAAGAGTCCTACTATAGCAGCGAATCCGCTATATGAAGATAAGAATAACTTTATTCTCTCTTTGTGTGATATTTTTCGAAATGGACTATGGTACATAAAAAACGATTATAAGTGTTGTAAAATTAATATTTTATTCTTAGAATGTAGTATAGCTACAGAATAATATGTAACTTCATGCCAAAATTTTATAGAATATGTTTCAAGCTGATGTATATAAAATCATGATTGCAGCACCTTCTGATATTAAAGAAGAAATTGATGTTGCTATAAATATAATTAATCATTGGAATTATTTGAATTCAGAAATTCAAAAAGTTATCTGCTTACCTTTACATTGGTCTATCAGTTCTTATCCAGAGGTTGGGAAACATCCTCAAAAAATAATTAATAATCAAGTTGTTTCTAAAAGCGACTTATTGATATGTGTGTTTGGTAGTAAATTAGGAACTCCAACAGAAGATTATGCAAGTGGGAGTGTTGAAGAAGTTGAAGAACACATAAAGGCAGGAAAACCTGTAATGATTTTTTTAAAAGAATCCTAGATATAAATAATTGTGATATTGAACAAATTACTCGTTTGAAGAAATATAAAGAATCAATCGGGAATAATGCTCTATATGTAGATTATAATGATGTTTATGATTTTGGGAAAATCCTCACAGATAAATTTACTTTATGTATCAATTCTATTTTCATTAAAGACAAAATTATAATTAATGGATTAGATAGGCAAGATATTGGAAATAACATAGAACTCTCTGAGTTTGATAAGGAAAGATTAAAGGTCTGGACTTCAGTCGATAATCCAGATTTCTTTCAAGTTCATTTTGAAGGCGGTAATTGCATCTATGGATTAGGTGCAGCAAATCAGTATCAAGTAAAAAATGGTAAAGAAAAAATTGAGTGGGACACATTCTTTGAAAAATTACTTTCTTTGGAACTAATTAAAATCAAAGGATATGACAAAAATAATAATCCTATATATCAATTAAAAGCTAATGCCTATAAATATATAGAAGATAATAATTTATAATATACAATTCACTAAGTATAACAGTGATAAAAGAATAAAGCTATGTCTAATCAGATTCAGAATGTTGAGTTGACTTCTATTGGTATTAAGAAGGTCTTAAATAAATACACTCCACAAAGAGCCATTTCAGAATATATTTGGAATGGATATGATGCTAATGCTACTGAGGTAAAGATTAATATTAATTTTGAATCAACTTATAATAGCATTATTAGCGTTGATATTGAAGATAATGGAGACGGAATCGTTTATGAGGAACTTAATGTTGTTTTTAAAAGATTTTATGAATCACGAAAATCTGTTGCACATAGTATAGACAGTCGTTTTTCTAGGGGAAAGAACGGTTATGGGCGTTTCACATTTTTTAAGCTATGCAAGCAGGCAAAATGGATTACTACATACAAAAAGGAAAACAGCACATTCTCATATGAAATCACTATGATTTCAGAGAATCTTTCAAATTATACACCAACGGAACCTCAAAATAGTAAGGACGCGAATACAGGAACCAAAGTCGTATTTGGCGATTTTTCGGATTCTGTATTATCCAAAGAATGGGTAGATAGCACACTGATTCCATATCTTAAGTCTGAATTTGCTTGGTACTTTAAAATCTATCCTAATAAAAAACTATACATAAACAAAGAATTACTTGACTGTTCTTCCATAATTGCAGATAGTGCATTTTTTGACATCCCTATAGAATTAGCAGATACCGATTCTGAATTATTTCACTGCACCTATTTTCAATGGAATGTCAAACCACAAGAAGAATATTCTAGATTCTACTTTATGGATTCTAATGGAAATCTTAAGGACCAAAAAACTACATTGTTAAATAAAAAAGGAGATTCATTTTGGCATAGTGTTTTGGTAAAAAGTACTTTCTTTAATCATTTTACAGATTATTTTTTTAATGAGGGGAAAGATCTATTCTCATCATTACCGGAACGCAAGATTATGAAAGCATTAGTTGAGAAATTAAATGATTATTTAAAAAATAAAAGAAGACCTTTTTTAAAATTACAAGCAAATACTCTGGTTGACAAATATGAAACTGATAAGATGTTTGATTTCATAGGTTCTACGCCATGGGAACAAAATCACAAATTTTATCTACAAACGTTTATCCGTGAATTGTATGAAGTTGAGCCAGCGATATTCCTAAAACTCAACGAGCCTCAAAAGAAAATTTTCATTCGCCTTCTTGATCAAGTAATGGATACTGATAATAATGGCATACTTTTTACTATCTTAGGAGAGATCGTAGAACTAGAGGAAGAAGATAAAAAACGCTTTGCTAGTATCTTAAAATCTACTAAATTAAAAAATGTAATTTCAACAATCCAATTAATTGAAGATCGTTTAAAAACTCTTAATAACTTGCGTTCTGTTAATTTTGATCATACATTAAAAGCAGGTGAGGTCGCACACTTGCAAAAAATGATTGAATACCATTATTGGATTTTTGGTGAAGAATATAGATTTGTTTGTGCAGAAGAAGTTAAATTTCAAGAGGCATTGGAACGGTATCATTATGTGTTAAGAGGTGTATCTGAAAAGGAATACCTTAAACATCCAGATAAATATAAAGAAATGGATTTATTTATTACAGGTAAAGAACATCGAGATGGGAAGCCATCAAATCTAGTAATTGAAATTAAAAATCCAACAACGGTACCATCAATGAAAATGGAACAATATGGGCAAATAAATACATATATGAACCTTATAATGAAAGAAGATGCGTTTAACGCCAATGATGAATATTGGACTTTTATGCTCATTGGATTAAAAATTGACGATGTCGTTATAAATCAAATGAGAAATAAGCAAACTGGACTCTGTATTGATGAAAACCATTTTAGGCTTTATGTAAAAACATGGAGCCAAGTCTTAAATGAAGCAGAAGATAGAATGAATTATTTAATGGAAAAGTTGAAATTGGAAAGGGAACAATTAACAACATGTGATAATTTAAATCAAATCATGTTTGATTCTTTGCATAATACTGCTATTGCAAATGATGTTGTTAGAAGTTAGTATAGCTAAATACAGAATGATGAAAAATTATGTAAAGAAGTGTGCAATGAATATTAAATCATCCTGCTATTTTCATAGTGTTAATGCGTAATATTCTAATTACAATGCCTCAAGTGATAGATAAACTAACATTGCATATAGTATATCTTGCCCGAGAGAAAAAGCAGAAAATCTATATTATTGGATATGTCAATTAAAAAAGAACGATAGAAGATAGGTTGAAAAATCAAAATTTTGATATTAAAAATTCAATGTAATACTTCTCTTACTTGTACTTGTTGTCTAAACAGAATATGGATGATTGTAAAAATATTTAAGATATGAAAACAGCATATAAATATGAGCTTATATTGAAACTAAATAATACGTCAAAACATTTGAGCTACTTCCAATAAAATGTGCCATTACAAGAAGAAAGTTTGGGAATATAAAGAAGCAAAAAAGGATGATATGTATTAATAATTGTTAGATTGTTGTTATTTGAAAGTAGATTTCGTATATTCGTAAATAAATATAGCGTTCTTTTTATTTCTGCAGAATAAGACAGAATACAGAACTTTACTCGTTTCTAAATTGTTACCTGCCTAAAAAACAGATCTTGTAAACTTCTTATTTTCAAGAAATAAGAAAAGAGATAATGCCTACTTATATGAAAAGTTACGTGCTTCTTTATGCCTGATGCCTCTATCCATTCTTTCAATGGATGGGATATCCAAGAAATATCTGTCAGACCCTCGAACACCAGGCGTTCATCATCATCTGGGCGTTCACCACACAGTTGCAACGCCTGTGCAGTAACGGGCTTACAATCGAGCTTCTTTGTCTTTTGCTGTACAACCACGGCCTGCCACGTTCCTTTGCTTGTCTGCTGAATCTGTTTCCACTTCAACGGCTTTATGTCACTGTGGCGTAAGCCGGTCAGGATTGAGAACAGGAACGCACGTTTCAGCACATCATCCTTGCAGGGCGTATCTACCAGCATCTGTACCTCATTCATAGTAAGAGCAACACGAGGCTTTTCAATCGAACTGATACCTTTCACCTTTGCACTGATGTCAACGGTTAGGTATTCATCAATGAATGCTTGTTTCAGTCCGGCCTTGACGATAGAGAAATAAGTGGATGCCGTATTCTGTGAGATTGTGCCTTTCTTGTTACCTCCCATTGGGGCACGGAGCAGGAACATCTTGATGTCCTCAAGTAATTTTACGGAGATGGATTTGAACGGAATGGGATTCCCTTG
>ULXT01049169.1_pt1 | contig 10674 bp, 10 predicted proteins | sample 1961571 | NCBI WGS metagenome assembly ULXT01 (sample SAMEA4835846, study PRJEB28245) | human gut metagenome | biome: gut microbiome; material: fecal sample | place: Denmark | collected 2008
CGCCGCCAGTGGCGGAAACAGGGAGCCGAGGCTGGGGAAGCGGCCAGCAGGATGCAAGCGGGAGCGCAGCAGACGCTGGGAGCCGCAACCCGTGCTCGCCTGCGGCGAGACCTTGCAAAACTACTGCGGGCAAAATGTCCGCAGTAGTTTTGTTTTTCCGGTGGCTGTAGACTGGGAGGGAAGAACTACAGAGGGGAGGCAGAGTATGGCAGGGGGCAGGGATTGCAAAAAAACGGTGAAGGGCTCCCGGCGGGGACAGAAGTACCCGCCGAAGGTGCGGGCCGAGGTGCTGATGGCCATGCTGTCGTCTGGCTCCATCTGTGCGGTAGCCCGGCGGTACGGCGTACCGGAGAGCACCATTCGCAGCTGGATGGCGGAGGAGGCCAGCCGGGGCGACGCCTTTGCAAAAGAGCGGCAGGCCGCTGCGCGGGAGATCGCCATCCGGGCCAGCCTCGGGGCGAGGGCGCAGGTGAGCTACTTGCAGAGCCGTGTGGACGAGAGCCAGCGTGCGGCCCAGGTACAGGCCAAGCTCCACCGGAAACTGGACGAGGACACCCGCGCACGTTGCTTCGCGGTAGGCACACTGCTCAAGAGTGATGCCGAAGAGCTGGCGGACGCCACGGAGACGGGGCTTGTGCTGTACGCTGCCGAGGACAGCTACGACCGGCAGCTGGACAGCGAAGAGCGAAAACTGCTGGACGCACAGCTCGAGCGGTACGGTGAGCGCGTGATGAGCGACAAGAACGCCGCCGCGATGGCTACCGTGCTGATGACCGTGGCCGAAAAGGCTGTGGCAATGGTACCCAGCCAGAGCCAGAGCGAGGGCGATGCCCCACCGCTGGTGGAGATCGGGGCCGAGGGCCGGGAAGAAAAAGGGCCGGAGGTGATGGTGGATGGAGCATAAAACATATCACGGACGCCCCGTGATCTGGTCGCCGCAGCCGAGGCAGGCAGCTTTTATGGCGCGCACCGAGGACGAAGCTCTGTATGGGGGCGCTGCTGGTGGCGGGAAGAGCGACGCACTGATCATCGAGGCACTGCGGCAGGTACACATCCCACACTACCGGGCACTCATCCTCCGCAAGACTTACCCGCAGCTTTCGGAGCTCATCGACAAGACCATGCGGTACTACAAGCCGGTATTTCCCAAAGCGAGGTACAACGGCTCGAGTCACTGCTGGACCTTCCCCAGCGGGGCGAAGATCTACTTCGGCAGCCTGAACCACACACAGGACAAGTACAACTATCAGGGCAAAGCGTTCGACTTTATCGGTGTGGATGAGCTGACCCACTTTACCTGGGACGAATACAGCTATGTCATGAGCCGCAACCGCCCTTCCGGCCCCGGCACCCGGGTCTATATCCGGGCCACGGCCAACCCCGGCGGCGTGGGGCATGGCTGGGTGAAGGCACGGTTTATCAGTCCGGCACCTGCCGGGACGCGGATGGTGCAGCTGGTGAAGGTGAAAGCGCCGGATGGGGAGGAGATCACCCGGCGGCGCACCCGCATTTTTATCCCGTCCACCGTCTTTGACAACCCGGCGCTGCTGGAAAATGACCCGGGCTACATCGGCACACTGGCCTCGCTGCCGGAGGCCGAAAAGCAGGCGCTGCTCTACGGAAACTGGGACAGCTTTTCGGGGCAGGTATTCACCGAGTGGCGGAACGACCCGAACCATTACAAGGACCAGCGCTGGACCCACGTCATCGAACCGTTTCCCATCCCGGAACACTGGAAGATATGGCGGGGATACGACTTCGGTTTCTCGAAGCCGTTTTCTGTGGGGTGGTATGCAGCGGACGAGCGCGGGCGGCTCTACCGTATCAAGGAGCTTTACGGTTGCACCGGCACACCCAACGAGGGCCTGAGAAAGGACCCGATGGAACAGGCACGGATGATCCGGGAGGCAGAGGAAAATGACCCGCTGCTGAAAGGCCGGGTCATCCTGGGCGTGGCCGACCCGGCCATCTTCGACGAGAGCCGGGGCGAGAGCATCGCGGACATGCAGGAGAAAAGTCCGAACTTCCTGCACTGGATGCCCGGCGACCACACCCGTCTGGCGGGAAAGATGCAGTTTCACTACCGGCTGGCTTTCGGCGAAGACGGCAGGCCGATGCTGCAGGTCTTCAACACCTGCAAGCACTTCATCCGCACCATCCCGAACCTCGTCTATGACGAGAGCAATGTGGAGGACATCGATACCACGCAGGAGGACCACATCTACGACGAGTGCCGGTATGTGCTGATGGAAAACCCCATCAGCGCCGCAAAGCACACCCAGCCGCCGCCCATGCTGGACGACCCGCTGGATATGGATCCGAGGAAGGACAAGACGAGGTTTATGAGGATTTGAACAGGAACGCGGAAAGGAAAATGGGATGGAATTTGGTAAAAAAGAGCTTGACCTGACAGCAGATGAAAGCCCCGGCGGCGAGAGTCTGGCCGGGGTGCTGGATGGTGAACCGGCGATCGGCGAGAAGGAGATCAGCGAGGCGATGGCCATCCTCGAAAAGTACAAGTCGGCCAAAGCCAGTCTCGACAAGCGGATCATTGACAACGAGGAATGGTACAAGCTGGGCCACTGGAAGCAGTATGGAAACCGGGTGATGGAGGGCAAGCGCTCTCCCAGTACGGGGTGGCTGTTCAACTCCATCGCCAACAAACACGCCGACGCCATGGACAACTACCCGGAGCCGAACGTGCTGCCGAGGGCGCAGGACGACGAGGAGACGGCGAGGCTCCTCTCCGACATTCTGCCGGTGGTGCTGGAACAGGCGGACTACGAGAGCGTGTACAGCGACACCTGGTGGCGTAAGCTCAAGCAGGGTACCGGCGTCAAGGGCATTTTCTGGGACCCGGCGCTGCGGGAGGGCCTTGGGGACATTGCCATCCGGAGCATGGACCTTCTGATGCTCTACTGGGAGCCGGGCGTGGAGGACATCCAGGACTCGGCCAACTTCTTCTCGCTGGCGCTGGCCGACAACGACCGTCTGGCGGCCCGGTGGCCTCAGCTCGAGGGCAAGGCGGGCAGCAGTGGCATCACCGTGGGGCAGTACGTCAGTGACCAGAACATCGACACCAGCGAAAAGAGCGTGGTGGTGGACTGGTACTACAAGCGGGAGAAGCCCGGCGGCCAGACCGTGGTGCATTACTGCAAGTTCTGCAACGGCGTGGTGCTCTACGCCAGTGAGAACGACCCGCAGATGGCCGAGACCGGTTTCTATGACCACGGAAAATATCCCTTCGTGTTCGACCCACTCTTTGTGGAAGAGAACAGCCCGGCGGGATTCGGATACATCGACGTGATGAAGGACACCCAGGACGCCATCGACCGGATGACCCAGGCCATGGACGAGAACACGCTGGCGGCGGCCAAGAAGCGATACCTCGTCTCGGACACGGCGGGCGTGAACGAGGACGAGCTGCTGGACACGGCAAAAGACGTGGTACATCTGGTGGGCCGTCTGGATGAGCGGGGCTTTATGGAGCTGGAGACCGCTCCGCTGCCCTCCAACACCATCGCTTACCAGCAGAACCGCGTCGCAGAGCTGAAGGAGATCAGCGGAAACCGGGACGTGAACCAGGGCGGCGCGACCAGCGGCCTGACGGCGGCCTCGGCCATTGCGGCGCTGCAGGAAGCAGGCTCGAAACTGAGCCGGGACATGCTGAAGAGCTCGTACCGCTCCTTTGCCAAGGAGTGCTACTTCATCATCGACCTGATGCGGCAGTTCTACGACGAGAGCCGCGTCTACCGGATCACCGGCCAGCAGGGCGGCACGGAGTACCGGGAGTTCTCGGGACAGATGCTGCGGCCGCAGCCGGTGGAGAGCGTGGGCGGCGTGGAACTGGGCGCCCATGAGCCGGTGTTCGACATCACGGTGAGCGCGGCCAAAAAGAGCACCTTCAGCCGCCTCTCCCAGAACGAGACAGCGAAGGAGTGCTACCAGTTGGGATTCTTTGCCCCGGCCAACGCCGACGCTGCACTGGCGTGTCTGGACATGATGGACTTCGAGGGCATCGAGAAGGTGCGCCAGAGGGTGGCCCAGAACGGCACCCTGTACCAGCAGCTGCAGCAGGCCATGGCGCAGATCCAGCAGATGGCGGCGGTCATCGACCAGCAGAACGGCTCGAACCTGAGCGAACAGGCCGGTGCTGCAGCCGCTGCCATGACCGGCGGCGGGGGCGGTGGAGAGACCAGCGCGAAGACAGTGACGAACTCTCTGGGCGGACAGGTGGGCGGCGGAACGAACCCGCTGGCCACGAAAGCTGCCGAGAGGGCGATGAATATCAATGACCCGAATAAGTGAGGAGGTTCTACATGATCAAAATTATTTATGTGGCAGACCCGGAGGGCGGGAAGCTGACGATGAGGGCCGAGGGCCACGCGGGGTATGCCCCGGCGGGACAGGACATCGTATGTGCTGCGGTGAGCTGCCTGATGCAGACGCTGGCGTACAGCGCTGCGGAGGACGAGAGAACCTCGAGCTGCATCTATCAGGACAAGGAAGGCCCGGTGGTGAGCGTAGAGGCAGGCGACAGCGTCCTCATGAGGGACAAGTTCGAGCTTGTGGCCGACGGTCTGGACCTGCTGGCCGAACAGTACCCGGAGAATGTGAACTTCAAGAAAAGATGCAAGTGCAGCCCGGCGGTGGACTTGCAGCTGTTTGCGGAGGGCGGTGACGGTGCAGCGGCTGCTGGCGGCGATGGTGCCGCCCCTGCGGCGGAAGAAAAGGCTGTGTCTGCCCCCGCCCAGAGCAAGGGCCGGGAGGCTGCTGCCGCTGAGGTGGATGAGATGCTGAGTCCGGCGGAAGAGCCGGACGCGGAGCAAGATGCTGCTGAAGGCGAGGAACAGGACGGTGCGGCAGACAAGAGCGGCACCGACCCGGAGGCACACCGGAAAGCGTTTGGCGAACTGATGCGGGGCGAGTACAACCGGGAGTTTGGCGAGATGATCGTGCAGGCCACCCAGAAAGCCTACGACAGCATCCTGAACGAGCAGGGGCCGGTGGGGCGTATCCTGAACGCTTTGGGCCAGAAGTACGGCACTGCTCCCGGCGACTACGAGGCACTGGCCGCTGCGGTGGAGGGCGGCGTCGTGAAGGACGACGCCTACTACGAAGACATGGCCATGAAGAAGGGCATCAGCGTCCAGCTGGCCAAGGAGATGGACGCGCTGGAAAGCGAGAACGCCAAGCACCGTGCCGCCGAGCAGCAGCGGGCGGAAGCCGCCAAGATGGAAGCCATCCAGCAGGAGTGGGACGCCGCCGTGGAGCGCATCCGGGCCGAAGACCCGGACTTCGACATCAAGACGGCGCTGGCCGACCCGGACTTTGCCCAGATGCTCAAGCTGGGCGTGAAGATGGAGGACGCCTACAAGGCCCGCTACTTTGACGACATCATGGCCCGGAAGACTGCTGAGACCGCCAAGAAGACGGAGAGCGGCGTGGTGGAGCGTATCCGCCAGCGGGGCGCACGGCCCAGCGAGAACGGCACGAACCCCGGCGGCGCGGCGGTGCTGAAGACCGATGTCTCCAAGCTGACGCCTGCCCAGTGCGAAGAGCTGGAACGCCGGGCCATGCGGGGGCAGATCATCACTTTTTAACCGGAAGCTGCCGCTGCCCGGAAGAAAACCTCTCAGCTTTGCAGTCCGCCTGACGGCGGCGCTGCAAAGCAGCTCTCCTAGAAAGGAGAGCCTTTCTCAAAGGAAATGGCGGCTCTCAATAAAGCAAGACACGAAAGGAGAACACAAATGAAAATCCACATGAATCTGCAGCTGTTTGCGCAGCCTGCAAACCACACCGGCGCGACTGGCATGAGCGCCGAAATGAAGACCTACTACGAGAAGCGTCTGCTGGACCAGGCAGAGCCGCTGCTGGTGCATGACCAGTTTGGCGACAAGTATCCCATCCCGGCCAACAACGGCAAGACCATCGAGTTCCGCAAGTACGAGAGCCTGCCCAAGGCCACCGAGCCGCTGACCGAGGGCGTAACCCCCAATGCTCAGGCCCTGACCGTCACCCCCATGACCGCCACCGTGAAGCAGTACGGCGGCTGGGCAGCCATCACCGACGTGCTGCAGCTGACTGCCATCGACAACAACATCACTCAGGCGACCAAGGTACTGGCATCTCAGGCGGGCCGTACGCTGGACACCGTGACCCGCGAGGTGCTGGCAGGCGGCACCAACGTCATCTACGCGCCGGCTGGCGACACCGCCGTGACCAGCCGCGCCAATCTGACCACCGCCAGTGTGCTGACGCCCGACCTCATCGACCAGGCGGCCACTGCCCTGAAAGCCCAGAATGCCGACGCCATCGGCGAGAGTTACGTTGCTATCGTCCACCCCTATGTGGCCTATGATCTGCGCCGCAACCCGGAGTGGATCGATGTCCACAAGTACGCTTCCCCCGAGAACATCTACAACGGCGAGATCGGCAAGCTGGCCGGTGTTCGCTTCATCGAGACCAGCGAGGCGAAGATCTGGACCGGCAGCGGCTGCCCGAGTGGTCTGGCCGTGTTTGGCACTCTGGTGCTGGCAGCTCATGCCTACGCTGTGACCGAGGTGGAGGGCGGCGGCCTGCAGCACATCGTCAAGCAGCTGGGTGCGGGCGAAGACCCGCTGAACCAGCGCGCATCCGTGGGCTGGAAGGCCATCAAGACTGCGGAACGTCTGTGTGAGCAGTACATGGTCCGCATCGAGAGCATCAGCCCGAAGTACAGCGCGAAGGCGAAGGCAAATTGATCTACGGCTTCGCCGAGGATTTCAGGCTTTAGCTGAACAGGAACGGCAAAACGAAAGGAGAAGGATCTATTTATGGCGACTAAGAAAGAGACTGCTGCGGCGGATGCCGTGGAGAAAGCGGTGGAGACTGTGGAGAAGACCGAAGCAAAGGCCGAAGAGAAGGACGACGGCATGGTGACTATCCATCTGTTCAAGGATGACGACCGCTATTCGGCACCGGTGTTCGTGGGCGTCAACGGTGACAGCTACCTCATCCAGCGCGGCATGGACGTGAAGGTGCCGAAGGCTGTTGCCGAGGTGCTGGAACACAGCATCAAACAGGACGCCGAAGCGGCCCGGAAGAGTCAGGCCATGCAGGCGGCGGCCGGGACCCAGATGATGACCATTTGATATTTCCCCCCGGTACAGCTTGCAGGCGCTTGCTGCGCCGGGGGATTTTGTTTTGCAGCGGAGCCGACCGCCGCCAGCGGCGGAAACAGGGAGGCGAGGCTGGGGCAGCGTTCTGCTTTTTCAAAGCCCCGCCAAGGGGTTGAAGAAAAAGCAGCAAACGCAACCCGGATACCTAAGATGAAAGGATTATTAAGAATGACAGCAGGCGAAGCGATAAAGATGGCCGACGAGCTGAGGCCGAACAATCATTTTGAGAACCGGTTGAAGCAGCTATGGCTGCGGCAGGCAGACAGCGGGATGCGCCGGAACATCGTGGAGCGCAGCCAGACCGGCGGCGACTTTGAGGACAAGGGCGCGGATATTCTGTGGAACGATGGGCTGGAATATGACACCCCGCTGCTGGCCTGCTGTGCGGCAGAAGCACTTTATCCCCACTGGCTGGCTGCGCAGATGGACCTGGCACTGGGCGAGACGGCCCGGGCGGCGAATGAGCTGCAGCTCTACACGAGTTATGTGCAGGAGTTTGCGGTGTGGGTGAGACGGAACTATATGCCGGCAGGCGGCGGGAGGCTGATGACGTGACGAACCTGAACCAGATAAACAGCCAGCGGCAGCTGCTGCGGGTATTCGGCGGGCTGAACGAGGGATATGCGTGCAGCGAGGCAGAGCTGAGCGAAGAAAAGAACTTCTCTTCGCGGGGATACCCGGCCCTCGAGACCCGCAAGCCCCGGCGGAAGGTGCGGGAAGCAGCCAGGATGAACGGGATGTACCATCTGAACGGCCTTTTGACCGTGGAAGGCACGACCCTGCGGTATGCCCCGGATGACGGCAGCGCCGCTGTGGAGCTGAAAGGCGCCCTGAGCGACAACGAAAAGAGACTGGTGGGCATAGGGACCAAGGTACTCATCTGGCCGGACAAGATGTCCTTTGATACTGTGAGCGGAACGCTGAGTGCGCTGGGGTCCAGCTGGCAGCAGGGCGGAGTGAGCCTGACCGTGACCCCCTGCGATGCTGCCGGTGTAGTGTACACGCCGAATCTGTTCGGTGCGACCGAACCGGAAAGCCCGGAGAACGGAGACGTCTGGCTCAAACAGGCCGAAGACGCCCCGTGGAGTTACCGCGACGCCCTGAAGCTTTACAGCACGGCGGGCGGCTGGCAGAACATTCTGCTGAACTACTGCCGCGTGACCTGCAAGGGGCTGGGCGAAGCTTTCAAAGCCGGGGACACTGTGACGCTGACGGGCATCCCGTCTGTGGTGAAGAATGCCTACTCTTCTGATTTCAGTGGGGACGTAGTGGTGGACGACGTGGCCGGAGACTCGGTCATCCTCTCCATCGCGCCGGACATCGAGAGCGTTTTGTACTACGGCACCTGCGTGGTGACAGGCCAGAGCGTGGTGTGGACGGCCATGGACGGCAAGACCACCCAGACCTTCGACGGGCCTTTCCCGGACGTGACGGCCCAGCGGCGGGTGCCGGATCTCGACTGGCTGACGGAGCACAACAACCGTGTATGGGGCTGCTCGAGCACCGAAAACGTCATCTATGCCTGCAAGCTGGGCGACGCCACCAACTGGTTCTCCTACAGGGGAACGGCAGCGGACAGCTACGCCGTGACTGTGGGCAGCGACGGGGCCTTTACCGGTGCGGCTACCTGCATGGGATACGTGCTTTTCTTCAAGGAAAACGGTCTGCACAAGCTGTACGGCACCAAGCCCAGCGACTACCAGATGAGCAGCATCCAGTGTTCGGGCGTGGCCAAAGGTGCGCACCAAAGTCTCTGCGTCATCAACGAGACGCTGTACTACCTCTCGATGGACGGCGTCATGGCGTGGGACGGCAGTCTGCCCACCAAGGTGTCGGCCTCGCTGGACGAAGAACGCCTCAGCCATGTGACGAGAGCCGCCGCCGGCGGGCTGGTGGGCCGGTACTATCTGCACACCGAAAGCTCCGGCGGGCAGCGGCTGTTGGTATACGACACTGAGAAAGGGCTTTGGCACGAGGAAGACGCCACCGGCTGGGCCATGTGCAGCACCGGGCGACAGCTCTATCTCTGGGACAAAGAGGCCATCTGGGCCGCAGACGGAAGCCGGGAGGCCAGCGGCGAAGAGGACACGGTGGAATACGAGGCTGTGACCGGTGACATCGGACTCGGGAGCCCGGACGACAAGTATTGCAGCCGGGTGACGGTGCGGCTGGACGCGATGGAGCGGACCGTGGTGACGCTCTGGGCCAGCTTCGACGGCGGCGAGTGGCAGGAGATGGGCCGGGTGGACACCGCAGGGAAGCGTGTGAGAGTGAACCTGCCCTTCGTCCCGACCCGTCACGACACCATGCGGCTGCGCCTGACCGGAAAAGGGCAGATCGCAGTGAGGAGCATCGCCATGACGCTGAGCAGCAGCGAGGGCGGAAGAGTGAACGGAGGTGTACCGAGACGTGGCTAGTATCGTGGGACTTTCGAAGATCTCCATGCCGAGGCTGGAGGGGCTGGATACGGCCAGCGCCCGGGAGCTGAGGAATTATCTGTACCAGATGCAGGAACAGCTGGAATATATTTTGAGCAACATTGACACCGAGAATCTCTCGGGGGACTTACAGGAGAAGCTGAAATGAGTAATTTGAGCAATGCAAGAGCGCAGCTGGAGGAGTGGGAGGCGAAGAAGCCGGAAGACTACACCAGCAAATACAAAGACAGGATAGATGGCGTGATGGGTCAGCTGGACGGGATGAAGGATTTCAGCTATGACCCCACCCGGGATGCAGCCTACGAGCAGTACAAGAACAGCTACACCCGACGGGCAAAGCTGGCCAACGAGAACGCGCAGGCCAACGCCAGCGCCATCTCGGGCGGGTACGGCTCGAGCTATGGCACACAGGCAGGACAGAGCGCCTACCAGAATGCTATGGCGGGCTTGAGCAATGCCACGAACGGGCTGTACAGCCAGGCACTGAACCAGTACACCCAGAAAAAGAGCGACCTGCAGAGCCAGCTGAGCGGATACCAGCAAGCCGAGGCGCAGGACTACGAGAAGTACCAGACCAACTATCAGAACTGGGAGAACCAGCGCAACTACTATCAGAGCGTGTACAATCAGGCGGTTAGCGAAAGCCAGGCAAAGAAGAGCCGGAGTACGAGCATCTTTGGGACGATCCTGAGCGTTGCCGCAGGCCTGCTGCCGTTTCTGCTGTGAAAATAAAGCGCCCGGCCCGGAAGGGGCTGAGCGGTCAAAAACCTCTCCGTCACGCCTGACGGCGCGACACCTCCCCTAATAAGGGGAGGCTAAGAGGAAAGGAGATTAGAAAATGGGAGTTTTTAAGAGATACAAGGACGCGCAGGCGGCGCAGAAGGACGCGGAGAACGCGATGCCGGGGGCATACCAGAGCAACTACACCGACCGGATCAACGAGGCGCTGGACAGCATGGGCGCAGCCAGCAATGCAGGCTATGACGTAGGCACGGACAGCGAACTCTACCGGCAGTACCGCGCGGGCGCGCAGGCGAATGCCAGGGCGGCGGCTGAGAACGCCGCTGCGGGCGCTG
>ULXT01022834.1_pt1 | contig 10657 bp, 28 predicted proteins | sample 1961571 | NCBI WGS metagenome assembly ULXT01 (sample SAMEA4835846, study PRJEB28245) | human gut metagenome | biome: gut microbiome; material: fecal sample | place: Denmark | collected 2008
CAAATCTCATAGAGTGATTGCACGCTTACTACTCCAAAGCTGTCACATGCATTACGAAGCTCGTCAAGAATAGTGTCAGCATCAGATTTTCGCTCGAATATAAATCCGTCTTCTGGTCGTTGACGGATTTTCTGTACACGACTGGTTGGTCGTCCTACACGATTGTAGTTACTGATTGACGAATATGGAATTCGGTTGACCCCATTTGACACTGAAGGCTGCTCAGATTCTCCGTAAATAAGAGTCTGCGCTACGGAGTTTACAACGTTGAACAGAAGATCTCGTCCAGCAGGAATAATCAAATCCGTAATAGCGACCGTGATTGCATCTGTGATACTTCCTTGAATAACAGACTTCCCCAAAGAGTTCATCTTACTTTTCTTAAGCGTGACCTTACCCTTTGGAGCAGTGTAGTCAACCTTCTTCGTGTCCTGGCTCACGTCTTTCTTTACGAGTGAATCGCCAGTAGAATATTCTTTGATTTCGACAGGCATCTATGCTCCATTCTAAGATAAAAAGAGAAGATAATCTGTTTAGATTATCCTCTCTTCAAAGTTGACCTTATTTGGTCTTCTCATCTTCCACGTCGTCAATAACGACATGATCGTTTGATTCTTCCGAATCCTCAGACTTCTTCGTCTTGAGCTTCGTCAGACCTTCATCAATCTTACCCTTGACGAAGTGAGCGCCCTTCTTGACGCCCTTGATAAGCTTCGGTCCACCGACAATCACCGCAGTGGCGATGCCAGCACCGAGCATTACCGCAGGCACCACAGAATTGCTCTCGCCCTCGTAGGGTTCAATATCCGTAATTTCCTCAGTAGTCTCAATCGGAGTCTCGTCCATGGTCTCAGTAGTCTCAACAACCTCAGTGTCCATTATTTTCTCCTTTTCTGACTCGAAGATTCCTTTTGAATCTCCTTCATTAAATGGTTTGCAAAATATGCGGAAGATTAACCCCAAACTTCATAGTTCTGCTTCGGATACCGTTCGAAATCAACATACATGCAACGTACACCATCATCATTAACCAAATTGTCAAGAGTTAATGAAATATGACTGCACTCCGGATAAGACCAATCGAAATTATACCCGATTTTAATAGGAGAAATACCAAGATTAATGTAATATGCATTAAGCGATACTGAACCTTGCTCATATAACGTTTCGTTTGTTTTGTTTAAAGCTCGATTGATACGTTCAAGGTTCGAATAGAAATATCGCCCTGTGAATACGTCCTGACAGCGATACACTTCATCCTTGTATCCTACTCCGCCGTTGGAAAAAGCATTCAGAACAGCTTTACAGGAAATAAGCATTTCATTCAGAACATACTTCACATCTGCATTTGGAGCATTCGCTATAAATTTCTTTAGATCAGAAATATAGTCGTCTACAATTTCTCCAGCTGTAAAGGGCATACGATCTTTGATAGCGGCAGGGATGTTGAGCTCTTCTTCCAAAAGCTTTCCCTCAATTTCCTCCGCCGCAAATTTTCGATATGAGATTCGCTTGTCTTCTGACAAAGAACCAAATATCGGAGTATTGTCTAGATCAGATATATACTCATGGATTAAAGATAGTTCCTTTTCGAACATCAACAGCTCCTCAAAATATAAAGGAAGAGCCGTTGACCGACCCTTCCTTTAATCTAGTTCTGGTGCTCTTCAAGAGCTTTAGTTACTTGCTCTTTGACTTTCTCATCGAGCTGCTTCTGCGCGATGATTCCGCTGCCAATTTGAGCAACGAGACCAAGCACCGTAAATACAGCCGAAGCAAGTCCAAGAAGCTTTCCTCCTTCATTCATGAAAGCACCTCCTTTCACTAAAGACCTTGCTAAAGCTGCGTATAAGTTGTAATAGGCTCCGTATTGTAATTAAGGACAATACACGGACTATCGTTGTCAGCTACCTGAGCTGAGAAATATACATTCAGTTTATGATCGGTATTCCATCCACAATTATCCCCGCATTTGATTTCAGGAAGATTGAGAAGGAAATAGAAATCATTTAGACTCGCGCACATATCCTGAATGCACTCAGAGTTGATCTCATTCACAGCACGCTCGATCTTAGGAATAGACGACTTGAAATATCGACCAGACCATGTGTCATAGCACAGCGTGTCTCCGTTGTCGACTACAACCTCGGAACTGGAGAGTGGATCATCGTTGATCTTCTTCTCAGAAATACGGTCAACGATTTCGTGCTCTTTCTTTTCTCCGAGTTTCTTTACGACTTCGTTCTTGTATGTATTGAACTCGTTGGATGTTACCGCATAAAGTGTAGCCAGTGCTGCGTTACGTTTCGTGTTAATCGACTGAGCACCAACGAAACATGCGATAGACATACCACCGATAGCAATTGACGGAATATAATACTTGATTCCGGTTGCAATAGTCTTAGGCGTTCCTAGAGCTTCTTTAGCATCTACGAAGTCCAAGCCCTCAGTCTGAAGTTCGTTCTCCGCTTTCTCTACAACAGCATCCATTGCTTCGGGAGTCTTTTCGACGGCTTTAACAACCGCACAAATAACTCCTGCAATTCCGATTCCAGTAAGTACTGCTGGTGAATTATCATTAAGATACTTCACGCCTTTCTTTACGAAATCGTTTACACGAGACAAGTTCATGTTAATCCTTTCAAAATAGGCCGAACTTAAGAGGAATTGTACTCCTCCATAATAGGGTCTGCAAAATATGCGGTTAGTCAGCTACATCATCATAAGCTTCATGCATAAGGACGTCAAGCTTGTACTTTTTGACAAGGACCATCGTTCCTGGCTCATCGATAGGAATACGAGTGTTCTTCTTTGTGGCGATAGACGCCCAGTATTTATCCTTTTCTGCATTCCATCCTACGAGCTTTTTGAACGGTGGCTCATTGATAGTCGCAAGCATACCGATAACTTTTGAACTGTTATACGACTCGAATAATGGTGAAATCGATACAACTGGGTTGTCCATTTATTCCTCTTCCTGAGTAAGAGACATGAAGAACTCGAGAGAACTCATGTCTGATTTAACGATCTGAATAACCTGCGGTAGATCAAGATCATCAACTGTAAAGAAATGTCCTTCTGGGATCAAAATATACATAGCCTTACCGTTGACAAAATCGTCATGGGCTTCCATACGATCAATCAACTCTTTTGATTTACCTTCCAGTACAGTTTTATCTCCTAGCAGTTTTCGGTCCTTTGAAAAATAGATGAACGATCCACTACGAGGATACTCTTCCCAATATTCGTGATCTACAATAATCGTGCGCATTCGTTACTCCTTAAAAACTGGTGGCCATGCTTTCCTCTTTATCAATTAGGCTTTTAATATATGGAATCTTTTTCTCCATTCCGTCCAACGTATCACTAAGAATGTCTATATCGTTTTCGATCTTATCTAGATTAACATACGCTTTTAAGAAATTCTTTCCTACACGTATTCCGAGACTGTTTTCGGTTGATTGAATGTCTTTTAATTTTTCAATACTCTTTTTTAATTCGAGTCGGTCTTTTGTATAAGTTGATAGAAGCACATTAAAGTCTTGAAGATCTAAATTAGCAGAAGCCATTAAAAATCACTCTCCTTCAATTTGTAATAGTCTTCGATGGTTTTGCATTTGGCTAGCATTTGATCGCAACGCCGGCCATATTGAGTAACCAGACAATGCCCCAAAGAATACCGACAGTAATCCCCCAAGAGAATGCCCAGCCGATTATCAAACCAGCAATAATGACAATGATTGCAAGCATTAAAAACCTTTCTACTTAGAATCCTTGACCTTAGCCTCAGAGACAAGTTTGTTGATATAGCGGTTCACGGCAGAGGTCGATCCGAGAATGCGCTTCATAATCGCGTACATGATAGCCAGATTCTTGTTATCAGGATCGTCCATCTTACGCTTTACGACTGTCTTCTTGCCGTCTTCCCAGAACACGATAGTCGCTGGTCCGTTAAAGATAACATGGTCAACATCAGGTGGATTTTTGCCATAAGCGGTCCTATAAAAATCAGCAAAACCGTTTGACAAATTTTCCATCAGCTTGTCCATTTTAGTGACGGCCATTAAAAATCACTCTCCTTCAATTTGTAATAGTCTTCAATCGTTTTGCACTTAGCGAGCATCTGATCCATCTTAGAATACCAATGACGTTTCTTGAGATCCTCTTCACCATTCTTCTGCTTATATCGCATCTGGTACTTGATAATATTACCCTGACAGAAATATCGCGCACCATCGATTTCAAGAGACTCGACAATGGCGTCAAAAGACTCGAACGGCCCAACCATCTCGTAATGGTTCGGATGGTTCACTGGATCAGAACTAGATTCGCAAGAATTCGGCTCATCGAAGCCCTCATCTATTTCTACCCAAGAGCCGTTTTTATACTCGAAGTTCTTTGCGTGAGTAATATCAGTCGTATGACGACAGTCTTTACACTCGCATGGCGTTCCGCAGGCTAGTCCATCGCATTCGTATAAGACATGACCCGTTTCAGGATAATCAGTAATCTCTGCCTTGTATAGATAGTGATCGGTTTTTCTAGGAAGCCACTCATCAGCATAGCATTCAGCGTAGTCCTGATAAACTTGGAATAAGAAAGTTCGGTTCTTGCCCTTATCTTGTACAACAACCTCTACACAATTTAAGCGAGGAGCGTAACCTTCATAGGTAACTGAGAACTCTCTAGATCTATCGTCAAAAGGTTTGTGTTCTAGATTACTACAACTGTACTTGAGATAAATTCCTAGAATTTTGTCAATACATTGATTAATAATTCGCTTTTCTGGGATGCTACTCATTCTTGTTCTCCTCAATTCTCGCAATCATCTTGTCCAGACGCTCGTTAATAACGTCGTAATCCATGAGGGAATTAGGAACATCATAATGAGCTGCTTGCAAAAGAAATACGCAAGTTATTACGTCCATTATTTCGTTATTAAGAGCCGCTTCGCAGTTCTTTATGTTGTATTTGTTTTTATCGGCCGGATAAACTTTATCATTGTAAGACTCCGATACTCGAATAAGCTTCATAGCTGCTTGAGTTACCTCGGAAGACTCCTCTGCCAACAATTCCAAGCAGCCTCTTGAATCGATGCGTTTATGTAATTTACGAACTTTAGACTGAATATTGGAATACTCGATAATGTCCATTAGAACTCCTTTAAATAGGGATGTGCTTTTATTCGTTTTCTATCTCTCGAAATGAATCCGGTAGAGAAATAGAGTCAATAGGGTCAAAATCGTCACAGACATATCTGGAAGGTTTAACTATCACATGCCCATACTTCAAGCAAATATAATCATTGTTCACACGGACACTAGTGATTGACCGAATTACGCCATTAAAACAATATGCATTCTCGGAAGAAATGTTCGCATACGTATCGTGCAGACAGCAATTCCGACATCTTGCACAGCTACGCTTCATTACTACTCCTCAAATTCGCCAGTAATCAATCCAGAATACGGAAGCGTCTTAATCCAGTCACAGAAGTCATGCCACTCATCTAGCTTATGGCTCTTACGGGATTTGTACATATTCGCTAGAACCTCATAATTAAGCATTACTGTTCTCTTCTGATTATAAGAACTAGGCAGAAGCTGAATCATTTGCCACCAATACTTTTTTTCTCCATGTAGCAAATACATGTCTCTAGCGAAATTCAAAGATTTTACAACTCCTAATAACGCCCCGTAATGATCAAAGCTTAATTCATTGCATGATTCGTCCTCAAATGTTTTTCCAACATTTAATCGAGTAGGTGCTCCAGAAGACATTAGATGCTCATGACTAAAATCATCAGTAGTAAACTCTTTAGTATGAATCTTATGCATCGTGCTGCAAGAATTTGCGACAGTTCCGACTTTATATGTATCGAACTCTTTCCACCAATATAGTGGAGCTGTGATATCGCAATAAACAACGATCATGCGCATGAACTTACGATGATCGCTACCAGCAGCACAAAGTCGACGCATGAGATCTAAATCGTTAGGACCTACCATAAATCCTTTATGTGAATTGCACGCCTTACTTACTGAACAATTATCGCAGTCTTCCCATTGATTATTTTTAAAACTTTTGCAATCATCACACTTAGCACAAAGAATAATTCTATAATCGCCATCACTCTTATCCCACGAGTTCATTGGGTTGCGCATACCTCGAATGGCTGCTTCCCAACCGTAAGTTTCAGTTTCTTCGATTTTAATCATAATAGCTCCTTCTTAGAAACACCTTCAGGCTCAGGCAAAGAAATACGCCAATTAGATTTGACGTGATAAGTATCCTTACGACTGTGAAGCTTGACATAATCCTTCTCAGCCTGAGTTCGTCCTGGAACACCGAGTTCAATCAACCCTTGAACATAAGTCCAGCTAGACATTACAAACCTTCTTCTTTAAGAATCTCATCAACCTTGTCTTCCAAACCCATGGATCGGGCAATATCAAATGCTCTACCAGGCTCTAGTGCAATAGCTCCATCGTTAAAAGGAGTTTCCGCAAACCACCGTTGATCCTTTACCGCATAAATTAAAGTTACTGATTCACATGAAGCAGAATTCTCACAGGATTTGTAATGGTTCATTATGAATCTAATACCCGAAATATTGCCGTCTCGATCGTATACTTTATTTACCGAATAATCTGAATGATTCATGTGAGTTTCCATAGTTAATCCAGTTCATTAGAATCGATTTCATTTGTTAATTCTATAATGTCCATTAATGACAAATCGAGCATAACGCCATTTACACCGTAGATATGATTTAAAACTTTTTTCGTTCTTTTAACACGATCATCAAGTACTCGTTTTAAATATACTATTCGCAAATCAAGCTCGTATATGCGCTTTGCCAAATCGAGCATTTTCTTTTTCACGTTGTTCGTCAATTTTACGATATGTTTGATTGTTGAAAAACGAGTCTTCAAGTTTTTCGTATTGCTTAACAACTTGCTTCTTTTCAACTTCATGAAGCTTAATAAGATCCTTTAACTCACTCGGTGTAATATCAACGTTCATGGCTATCTCCTTTCAAGAAAAAAGAGAAGAGCCTATATTTCTATAAACTCTTCTCCATGACAAACTAATAAAGCTCGTCGAGCTCAGTCTGCAACTCGTTGATACGAGACTCAAACTCATCGTGCCTGGACTCGTAACGCTTGCGTTGAGTAATGAATAGATCATTATCAATAAGTTCTACCTGAACATTCTTGAATTTTTCCATTCGATCCTCAAGGTCAAACTTAAGACCCTCATAGTAATTGATGAGAATGAAAATCTCATTTCTCGTAAGTTTCATTCCGACTCCTTTCAAAAATCTTTATATGTCATAATAGCGTGTGTTTTTTCTGCGGGATGTGGTTTGCTTTGAATGAAACGGATCAGTTTTAATACCTCGTGAACACTTATTACACCAAAAGCTTTGATGATACATTTCTAATTCGGTAGCTAATCCTATTGTATGACCGCAATAAGGACAACGAACCCAAAACAAATGCGGCTTTTCATACATCGTATTCCTTTAACCAAGAAAATCAATACTGTAACGCCTATAATCAATTACTGGGATCGGATCTGGAGCAACCGCTTCATTCGCTGTAGACCAAACAACCCTAGCAGTTTCCTCATCATAGTCTACTGATTCGACTTCGAACATTCGACCCTTGAATCGCCCTCGATTTACCGCAACCAAATCACCAGGCTGCAATTCACAAAAGGTATAGTAGTCCATTATTACTTACTCCCTACGAGAATGCACATTGCAATAATTCCGAGTCCTGCCCCAAGGCTAAGAATCAGAAATGTATAAATAATAAGCCCGAGAAGACTAAAGTTAAACATCTTTGATTTTGCCCTTTTTAAGAAATTTATAATACAAAGCAATCACTTGATCATTCGGCATGTTGCGAACACGTTTTGCCCAACCTTCACCAGAATATGCTTCGCGAATCTTTTCACGCATCTGACTTATTTGTAGATTCATTGTATTCCTTTCCATAAATAAAAGAATCAGCGTCTAATATTTTATGTGCAAGCGTTTTCTTTAATGACTTAAGTTCAGTATACAGCCTTTTTCCACAATCTTCACAAAGATCAAAAGATAATTTTGTTGAAGAACAACCATCTTCGTCAACTACAAGTAGTTCGAGTCTATTTGCTTCGTTAATGCATTCGGAACTGCTATACATGAGCATAGAAGGACGTTTTATAGTTTTACCGCATAAATCACATTTAATAAGTTTCATAACTCACCAATCAAAGATAAGAGAGACCCTGATAAATATCAAGATCTCTCAATCTAGTTAATTAGAACTTTAACAGTTTCCAAACCCAATCTGACAGTTTGCCAAATGTTTTGTTGGTAAATGCTCCTTCTTTCTCAAAGTGGAATCCAGCAACACAGAGAAGTCCGACTCCGACAACCGTTACAGTCTTTTCAGCGACGTTCGTAACACGATCAACCACTGCCAACTTACGTTCGTGCTCTGCCTTGATTTGTGCTTCAGCCAATTCAGCAGACTTAATCATCTGCTCGTTTTCCATAGCATTAATCTTGGCTTCGCACTCAATAAGTTCTGCATAGGTTTTCGCTTGCGATTCGACAACTTTCGTAGCCCGCAATTGATCCTCAGAACCGACTTCCATGTGAGATGAAATCTCAACATTGTCATTCAGTGCCTTTACCAATTTATCCTTGTCAATACTGGCCATTTGAATCTCCTTTCGTTAAATGACCTATTAACTCATTAAAGAGCTTGTTTGTCTTGCGAATCTACTACACTGTCAAGCATGATACAGCATCCGAGCATTGATCGATCCATAAGTAGTTGATAGGAATCTTTATAGATTTCAAGATAAATCTCTGGAGCCTTGTGTTCGTCAATTTGTGAAATATGCAAGCGCCCGACACTTGATTTACAAACATCATCGAATGCATTAATATACTTATCGCAACGTTCCTTGTATCGCTTTATGTCTTTTTTAGCTAAATATAGCATCGGAATGAATGCACTTAGAAGGATAATTACCGAGCTAGCCCAAAGCCAATATACAGTCTTAATATCCATTATTCGCTCCTATAGTTGATCTCGACTTCTTTAGAACCCAATTTGAATTTGAAATTCTGCTCTTTATCGTTCCAGTTGAACCACAGTAGTGGAATTTTATTCAAAAGTTTCTTAACAGTACGATATAGACAAATCATAAATATAAGCGACCAGACCATGATAATAATCTTGATGATCATAAGAGCAGTAAACATGGCTTCTCCTTTCGAAAGATAAGAGACCTTGCGATCTCCTATCTAGGTACTACCTTCCTGAACGTTTCTTCAGAATATGCTTAATCAGCATAACAATGAATATCACTGCCACAACGATATCACCGAATACGATTAGGAATGCTGCACCAGCAGATGCAACACCCACAATCAAGAATGCGGTGAGAATCACGAGCATAATAAGCAAAGTTAACAGAATAAACATAAGTTTCCTTTCTACGTATGTTTGTAGTCCTTCATTATATACTTTGCAAAACATGCGTAGAATTAATTTTTAGTTCAGGCAACTTAGAGCGTTTTTATATTTCAAAGTAGCAGCCTCAATTTCTTTATCGCAGCGATCTTTTAGTGCTTTTTTAATTAAATCCTTCGCCTTTTCAGAATCATCTTTTGCAAGCCATACAGTCCTGCATTTATACACTTCGCCTTCCTTTGTTGACATTCGCCAATATCTATTATTCCTACGTCTAGCCTCGTGATCGCTTAAATCAATATACGAAGGTAAACCATATGTCCATTCGTATCCAGAATTTTCACCTCCACATAGCTTAATTTCTCCTAATTCATAGAATTTTTTGTTTAAAAGCATATATCCATACATAGCTTGATCCTTACTTTATTTCTCATTTATTGCACATATCAACGTACATAGTATATACGAGATTGAGTTTCTCATACTCTTTAGGATCGATCCATTCCTGAACAAACCGTTGTGTAACATTTACTCCATGTTGTGCACCGGCTTTATAAACAGTTCGTAAAATAATGCCTGCACTAATACTGATAGCACAGATCTTGATGATTTGGTTAATAGTGATTTTGTTTTCGTGTTCTTTATCCATTTTAAACCTCGCTTATAATTGATAAACCGTATAGACAAAGAGAAGAGCCTTTGCAGACTCAACTCTTTGAATGTCTCCTTACTTTGTATCCCAGTCGTAATCATGAGAACTTGGCATTGCATCCCTGTGCTCAACCCAAGCACCGTAACCAAGCATCGCAACGGTCAGCGCCATGGATACTCCAAAGCCGATAAGACAGCAATCGATTTGTCCACGACGTGTGCCCTTGCGAGCTGCATCGTATACAGTGTTGTGCAAACACTCATAAGGTGAAACAAAATTGAAATTCTTCATAATGTACTTCCTTTCACTAAGTACCTTATACCTTCATTAAAGAAGTTGCAAAATATGCGGAAGAAAGAGAAGAGCCCTTGCGAGCTCAACTCTTTTACAAGTCCTCAACAAATTCCTTAAACAGAGGAATCATATAAAAACTTACCACGATAGACGCTACGATAATCATAGCACTGATCATAGCAACCAGAAACAGTTCTGCGCCACAAAACATGTAAGCGTAGACCAGCATACC
>ULXT01062278.1_pt1 | contig 10653 bp, 16 predicted proteins | sample 1961571 | NCBI WGS metagenome assembly ULXT01 (sample SAMEA4835846, study PRJEB28245) | human gut metagenome | biome: gut microbiome; material: fecal sample | place: Denmark | collected 2008
CCGGTCGAGAAGCGCGTCCAGTTTGCTTTCCAGCTCGGGGGATATACCGCCGTAGCTGCCGGAAGAGAACGCGTTAGGCGGCGCGACAAAGCCGCCAGCAACGGCGGGCATGGGCGGCAAGGTCATATTTGCAAAGCGCGACGCCAACGAAAACGGCTCGAAACCGTTGATCTCCGCAATTAGACCTGCGGACAGTTCGCGCACTTGTCCTATTGCTTCACCCTCTGAGCGTTCTATACCTACGGCTATACCCTCGCCTATGTTTTGGCCGATGATATCGCGGAACACCTTTGACGGTGAATGTATGCCCAGAATAGATTTTGCAGTATTCAAAAGCCCGCTGCATATATTCTGCACAGCGTTAACAAGCCACTGCCAGCCGTTATTCAAGCCTGTGATAATACCGTTTACAATGTTCACGCCAATGTCCGACCAATTGATACCTCTCGCAACAGTCACAAGACTTTGCAAGCTGCTTGTTATTCTGCTCTTAACAGTGCCAAATGTGCTTATAACGCTCTCTATTCTGTTGGTAATGCCCTGTTTCAGCCCGGCCATAAGATAGCCGCCCATTTCCTGCATAACCTTTGATGGGGAGCCGATCTGAAAAACGCTCTTGAACGCATCCATAAACGGTCTGAATATATGTTCCTTTACCCATTCCTTTACTGTGCTCCACGCTGCACCTATACCGTCAAGCAAGCCCTCCATCGTGAATTGGCCATCCTCATACGCGGTTTCTCTCCACCAAGCTACTAGATTATTCCACGCGTCACCGATAAGCCCCTTGAGGAATGCGAAAAGGCCACCAAGTGCAGCGCCCAAAGCCGCGCAGAGCGATTCAAAGACACCTGCCCAGTCTAAACTGCTTATCAGTATCGCGATCTGCTGACCTAACAGCTGCCAATCTACTTGACTTATCGCGTCGGTTATGCCGTTGAAAAAGCCTATCGCAAAATCTGAAAAGGCTTGTGCAAGCGCCGCCATATCAAGGTTTTGCAGGAATCCCGCCGCCGACAGCAGTATGATCCGGAATTTCGCAGTAAACAGCGTTCCAAGATTACGCCAATCGACGGAAGTTATAATGTTGTTAATTCCTGTGGCCAGATAGCCGCCCAGCGCCATCCAGTTAAAGCCGGTCAGCGCCGTTGCAAGGAATGTCAATGCTCCGTCGAGGTAATAGCCGACCTTTGAGCCGATCCCCGCCCAATCCACAGACGCCACCATTTCATTGAGCTTATCCGTGAGGATAGTTGCCGCTTGTGCCCATTCTCCGGCTTTCAGCGCTGCCGCAATCTTTGCGGGGAGACTTTCAGCGTCGACGGCGGTTTCTTCAAACGCTGTTGCGCCGCCCCCTCCACCTCCACCACCGCCGCTGTCCGTGTCCTGCGCGACGGTAAGGGTATCTATCCCCATGAGCTGCTTTTTTGCTTCTTTGGCATTCCCAGCTGCACCGCCGAGATTGTCCGCGAGCTGCCCTGTGCTGTTTACAGCCTTTTTGAATGAGCCTCGACCGGTAAGCACTGCCATAAACTGTGCTATTGCTTGCGCCGCCGTGTTGAGCATAGCAATGAGCCGCTGCAATATGGGGGCAACAGCGTTGAGAATCGGTGCAAATGCCGCGCCCCAAGACGCTTTAAGCCCCGTGAGCGCGGCTTTGAGTGTGCTAATGGTAGTCTGAGTTTCTGCATCAGACTTTGCAAACTCCGTAACGGCGCTTGAAATATATTCGCGTAGCTTATTGAACAGTGCAAACAGGCCGCGTATACCTGCGCCATAGAGTAACATAGATTTAAGCCCATTCTTAAAGCCGGAAGTTGCATTTTTCAGAGTTTCGCCGATCTTATCCCGACCGGCTGACGCTCTTTCCTTTATTCCGGCCTTGATCTTACTTACCCCTGCGCCGACAGTGTCTTTTACCTTGCCTCCAAGCACAGCAACGCCATTAGCAAAGCGCCCCAAACTCACAATCTTTGATAGCTTGCTTGCCTCTTTCGTACACTGCGCAAGCCGCTTTTCCTGTTCGCTCACAGACTGCGCCGCTGCGTCATATTTTGCCTTGAGTTCTGCGACGGCTGATGTTTGCGATTGTAAAAGCTGCTCCGCCTCTGATAGCTGTTCTTGTACCTGCTTTTGTCCCATAACAGCCATAACATTTTTTAGCGGATCACTTCCGGGATTACGCGCAATCTCTCTATACTCTGCAAGCTGGTTTCGCAACGCGCTTACTTTGGCCGCTGTTGCCTCCGCGCTCGCTTCGGCGTCTCTCAGTTGATCTCCCAAAGCAAGCTTTTTTTGTGACACTGAATCTATGTTGTCTTTCAACGTCTGTATAGTGCTATTCAGTGCAGCAAGCTGACGCCCGGCCTTACTGGAATCTATATCAACCTTGAACTTTATCTCTTTCGTGCTTCTTCACCACCTTTCCCCGCAGGGGATTGTTAATGCCTATGAGTAATGCCATAGATTATCAGCGCTACAAACTCGCTGAATACTGTTGCGATAACGCCGACCCAAAATGCGGGAATTGTAATTGTCATGTTCTTAAACCTCCAAATGTGATCCGTGCCGCGCACGGTCATAGTCTTTGAGTGCGGTTTCACGCTTGCGCCATATAGCCCGGGTTTCATAGCCCAGCTCTTCACACAAGCGCTCCGCGCCGTACTTCTGCTTGTCCACATATAACACCTCGAGTATGCGCCGGTTATCATAGTCGAGCGTGTCAAGTGCCTTGCGGGTTAGCTGCGCCTTGCTCTCTGCGTATCGCGCCTCAGCTTTAAGCCGGTCTATGCGGCAGAGAGTATTAACAAGCCAATTCTCACGGCTATTTGTGCCGCCGTGTACGGGCATACCGTCTATCTTGGCACCCTTTATAGACGTTAGCTGCTCTTGCAGCGTCGTTATCTCTTCAAGGGTTTCCGTGTGGTGCCTTTCGTATTGCCCTAAATCGGACAGCTCCTGTTTACAGAGAAATTCATACATTTCGGTCATGCGCTCACCTCCGTCAAGCCATCGTCTAACAGGCCGTAAAAGTCAGCAACGGCAAGAATAAATTCTTTATGCCATCTCTTGGCCGTGCTGTAAGATATAAACAGCTCCACCGCCGCGCCCTCCATTGTCTTGGTTTTCTTAAAATAGACCATGTCAATAAGGGCGTTGCGCTCTGTGCCGCTCTTTAGCTTTGCCGTGTATTCGATTGCTTGACGTACTGCGTTGTACTCTTTGCCCTCTGTACCGCGCAGCTCCGCGAGTGCTGCACGTTCTGTCGGTCGAGATATGCCGCCCTTGCCGCCTCCGGACGGTTCATAACTCGCCGTTATATGCTGATTTTTCAACTGTTGGAGCTTTGCGCATAGCTCCGGATATGCTCTCAGTATGGCCAGTATGTACCCCCACCATCTAAAGCGGGGCTTGCTCATGCTTCAATATCCTTTCAACTTAACCATTTGTTTTTGTGCGCCGGGACGTGATAGTTTCTGACTTCCACCGTGAACAGCGCCGCGCCGTCCTCCGTGTGCAAGTCTTTATCTATCTCACGTGCGCAGCCTATCAGGTTTTCGAGCTTGTCAGCGGCTTTCTTCGGCATCTTTGCGCCGCAATGCGGACAACGCGCCTCCATGCCGTCATAAAGCGTTGAAATGGCCTTGCAATTATGACACTGTATTGCTAAATAACACATATTCTCACCCCCTTACATTTGGTGTCCCCTCGCTGCCGAACCGCCATATAACCGGCGTAAGGGCATAAGCGACGGCATCAATGCTGTGGTTGTTTTCGTCCGGCAGCTCGCCGGTGAGGTTGCCGTCCTTGTCCGTCAGGTATTCATACTTTGTGAACTCATCAAAAGCGTTTGGCGTTCGCTCCGGGTCTATGATGATCTTTCTATGCTGTAACCAGTTGATACGATATCGAACAGCGTCCGGACGCTTGTAAGCGGCCTTTGCGGGCAGTTGGCAATACTTCAAGTCTGCTATGCTCTTCGGCTCTGCACTGTCGCAGTAAAGGCTTGTTCTGCCCTCTGTAAGCGGCATAATCATTGACCATGCTTTGTACTTTCCCTGTATCAGTTCCGCAAGCTCTGAGTTCCGCAAGCGCCGCTTGTATATCTCATCCAGCAAGAAAAGCTCTTCCGTCTTTCGGTTATAGCTGACACGGATAAAGCAAGCCGGATCTGTCGTAAAGCCGAAGTCAACGCCGTCATAGAAATATCCCATGTTGGTTGTTTCTTCGTCGGTGATCTTCCGTACCGTGACATTCGGAAATACCTCGCCGCCCATGCCCACCGGCACACCCATGTACTCATGTTCGTATGCGTCCGGGTTCACGGTCTTCAAGTGTTCCGCTTCCTCTATGAACGCCTCGCCGAGCCATTCACGGGGCATCATCGTGTAATCTGTCCGCAAGGTCAGGGCGCGATCATCCGGCACGTTTACAAGCTGATTCATCCAGTTATTAAGGCTGATAGGCGGGTTGAACGTGCGGAAGATGGTAAACACTCTGCCGCCACGCTGCACCGACTGCGTGACATTACGCATGGTTCTTTCACCCGGAAGCTCGCAAGCCTCTTCAAACCAGATATAGCGGAAATACGTCTTTCCCGGCGCTCTGATCGACTTTAGCTTTGTTGCCTCATCCAGCCCACGGAAGATGATAGCTTGTCCTGTGGGCTTGTATACGGCTCTCATGGGGCTTGTTGTGAGCGTCCACAAGTCCGACGCATCCAGAGTATCAATAGCCCATTCTATTTGCGCAAACACGCTTTCGCGCAGCGTCGCGCCGACACGCCTAAAGCATATCGCGCTTGCCGTGTGCGTTGGGTCTGACATTATCCCGTTGACGATCTCCAATGACGCAACAGACGATTTACCAGAGCCGCGACCGCCCGGAAGATTGTATATGCTGTGCCGCTGTGCCTGTATATCATCATGCAGGGTGTAATATACCGGCGCTATATGCTGCTTTATATCCCGGCGAGCTTCCCGCTCCCGCAACTCCGCTTTTACCTGTTGCCGTGCCTCAAGAGCTGCAAGCCGCTTTTCAACGTCAATCTTCATCGTTCGCCTCAAGCGCCCTTATGCGCTCCATGACATCGCTGATCTCCGTATACCGTGCGCCATGCTTCAATATGGCCTCCGCCGCATTTAGCCGGGTCTGCGTCGGCGCTCTCTTGTCCTGCATGATATGAACCATCGTTGACACAGCATTGCACGTCGAGCGTTGTAACATATCCCTTGTTGATTTTATCAATCCGGCGCGGGCTTCGTCGTACTTCTTCCTAAACTCCGGGTCTTTCACTCGGTTGCTCACTGTTACCGGCGTACATCCGAGCTTTTCAGCCGCCATCTTCTGTGTCGGCGTGGTCATTAACGCTTCTATCATGTCGTCATCCCGTATCCGGTTTATAATCTCACCCCCCTAAAACCGTATGTTTTCTTAAAAACCGGCATAATTAAATCACCCCGCGTGTGCGGGATGCTTCATGCTTACATCGTGTATCTTAGACTTTCTGGCATCTCAGGCCTACCGTGTCCGGAACAAGCTGTATCTCATTCGCGTTATATATCGCCATAGGTCGAACACTCCGCCCGCCGTCTTTGTCCTCGACAAGCGCCAAGCAAACAATTTTTGTGTTTTTCTGTTCGCCCTCGCTTACCCACGTTGCTATCATGCCGACAGGTGCCGGGCTGATCTGAATAATTTTCTCGTCCATTGTTGTTACCTCTCAAAAAATTTATTTAATACGCACTGCGTATCATTTCGTTTATCATAACGCGGCCGATCTTGGATTCTTTCGCTTCCTTGCGGAATCTCTCGCCGTATGCTTCTATGGCCTTACCCAAATCAGCGACGGTTATTCTCTTTGCTGCAAGGTCACGCTGTGCCGCTTCTCGCGCTTTCTTGTCCACGTTCGACAGTTCGACGCTATCAAGCTCCACCGTGCGGGAAAGCTCCTTGTATCGCGCCTCCTGCGCCGCTTTCTGCTTCGCTTCCTGTCTGCGCTGATACTCTGCCGCCGCTGCTGTGTATGCTCTCTGGTACTCCGGGGAGCTGCGCTCAAGCTGTATCTTTGCGACTGCGTTCAGATACGCCGCATCGTCCGGGAAGTCATCACGGCTAACCGCATCCAGCGCGTCACTTACGGAGTACGCGCCGCCGTTAAGGCGCTGTGCAAATGCTTCTCTGTTGTCCATCGTTCAAACCTCCTTAATCGTCCGCAAAGCTTGCGGCTATATCGTCTGTGAATATGCGATTCTGAACATCCGGGCGGTCATAATGGCGTATAGCGACCTTTGCGCCCTCTGCCATGCTATCAACCGACTTTGCAAGCTCCGCGCTCTCTGAGGGGAGAATAACGCGCCCAAACTGCTGTATACCGTTTGTCTCCGCTGCGTCGAGTATGAGCCGCTGCATAGTCCTGTTACCGTTGTACTTGTCAAACAGGTTTTCAAGGTCTGATCTCTTGAGCTTCAAGCCGCAGTTGAGCAGTTTTGCATCATCGGTGATATCTGCCGGGTTCAGCGCGTCGGCCTGTCTCAGCTCGTCAGCAAAGCCGCCGCATAGCTTCTTGATGCTGTCGTTAACTTCTTCCTCATATCGGATGTTCTCGTACTCAAGCGTTGCTATGCGCTGCCTGAGAGCGGAAATACGATCCGGCGTGTATTTCCTCACGTCCTGCGCTTTCTGTTTCAGCTCTGCAAGCTCCTTGTTTCTCTTGGTCAGCTCTGCAATAGCGTCGGACATCGCGCCGGTCAGCTTCTTGTAAAACTCGCTCTTTTTCATTCGTCGTGATCCTCCTTGTATAATCCGCAATCCGTATCACACGCTACGTTGCACGGTAGCGGGCATCGTTTGCCGGGGTTCGGTGTCGGGCAAGTTTTCAGACATCCGGCACCGTTGCTATATGCGCACTTATCGCCGATGCACTCAACGCCGCGCCCTATGCCGCCACTCTTGAGCGGGCAGAATATGCGGGGCTTCTCCGGTTCGCTGCGTCCGGATAGAAAGCCGCTCGACCTCACCAGCCCGAAATCATATGATCCCGCAGTCCATTCACTCATTGTTCTGTGCCTCCTTGATTCTTTCGTGCATCGCCTCAACTACCGGCTTTAGCTTCTTCACGGCCTCCGCGCCCCCGGTTGCGCCGTCCCTCGCGATCTGCAAAAGCTTTTCCTGCATTTCTTTCATACACGTTTTACAATTTGTCATTTTCATATCCTCCTAAAATTTCGCTTTATGGCATTTGCCATTTTTGTTATCGTTTGCTATCCGCCCCGACCGTTTCGCCATACGTGTAATAATTTTATTAGTCATTTTGGCATAAGGTACTGGCAAATCTTATGCCATTTTGGCATAACCTCACACTGTTTTTAGCTTTGCCTTGTGCCAATTTGGCATAACCAGTGAGAAATTATCGCGGTTTGCCTTGTGCCAATTTGACACAAGCTTTGCCGTGTCCCCGCTTTATAACCACCCGGTTTCACGCATCCGCAATATGCGGATAGTGTCGCACATAAAATGGTTTATGCGGTAATCGCAGTTGAGGAACGGCGTGTTAAAATATGCAGCTATGATATCCGGGTACGCCTCTGCACATATTTCTACGCCGCCGATCTCGCCGTCATAGATTGCATAGGGCATCCTTTCCATGATCTCCATGATCCGCGCCTTTCTCAGCGGCGGATGCTCTTGGCCTGTCGCAGACTTGTATGTGTCGAAAAAGCACTTGAAGATGTTTAGATAATCATCAAGGCTATATTTTTCGTAGTCCCCATAATACGGGCTGAAATCCGCTCTGCCGTATATCGTCGCCACGATCCTTTGAAATACTGGCCAATTCATTTTTCACCTTTGGGGGAGCGGAATTTTCGCGTTAGCGAAAAATTCCCTTCACTCCCTTTATTCCCTTTAAGATATTCTGTTTCTTCTTCTGTTTCTGTTTCTGTTTCTTCTTCTGTCTCGGTCGATATCGACCGATATCATGCGGTATCGTCCGAAGTTTTGCCCTTGCGCGCCGCTATGCGCTGTTCGTATCTGCTCCATGCTTCTTCCATGTCAGGGAAAAAAGCTGATACTGCGATCTGCTCCATAGCTGTAAGCGTTTCGGGAAATTCGCCGGTCTCCAAATAATCCCAACACGCGAGCAAGACATTAACGGCGGTCTCTGCCGGGAGCTGCTTTATAAGCTGTCTACGTTCAATTTTCATCTTAAACCACGTCGGATGTTTTTCCTTTACCTCTGCCATTATTTTTCCTTTCGTTTCTTATGATCTGCCTAACGGCTTCTTGCGGCGTTGGGTCGGGCAGTCCGTACACGTTGCGCCGGTCGAGCTGCTCTTCTCGCGGCTCTTTCTGCTCTTCCCGCTGCTTGTATCGTCGCCGTGTAGCTTGATACCGTCTCCGGCTGCTTTTGGACATAGTTCACCCCTTAATTGGAGCGTTTCCCCGTTATCTGAGGCCGCTAAATGCTTGCGCTATGTACTGATCGACCGTTTCAATGTCAATCAAATAGTTCTTGCCGAGACGCACGGACGGGATAGTGCCGGTCTTAACCAGCGTCCGAAAATAGTTTTTCGTCAGCGCCGTTTCCGGGTCTCTCGCCTTAAAAGCGTCGTATGCTTTCGGCAGTGTTCGCAGCTGTGCCATATTCTGTTTTTTGTCCTCCTTTCCCGGAAAATAAAATGAGCCTATCGACCACCCACGGAACGTGCGTAGTTAATAGGCTCACAGGCTCATGCAAAATGTCTCACGACATTAAGCTTTTTCATTCAATTTTACGGATAGATTATACCACAAATCAGCCGGTTTTGCAAGACTTTATCGCAGATTCTATAGTATTTGCGGCTTTTTCTTTTGCCGTGTCTATTGCATGAGCGTACACCGAAAGCGTTGTCGTTGTGGTTTTATGGCCAAGTACATCCGCCACCGTTACAACGTCCGTGCCGCTTGCTATCATTAGGCTTGCGGCAGTGTGCCGGAATTGGTGCGGGTGGATATGGGGTAACTCATGGGCTTCACAAAATCTTGAAACGAGTAGGTTTACATCTGTTGGTGCCATAACAGCCCCCAAACGACGGCAGAAAACGTAATCGTTATTCTCCCATGCGCCGCAAAGCCGGAAGCGCTCAAGTGTATACCATTTGCGGTACTCCTTTAGCATGGTAACAAGCGCGGGCGGTATGGAAATATACCGCACAGTCCCGGTTTTTGTTTGCCCGTATACTGTGCCTGTTTCTTTCGTGTATGTCACCCCGGCGTCTATTAACACACGATTCTTTTTGAAATCCACTTTCGACCATTTGAGTGCGCACAGCTCGCCGCGCCGCATACCGGTGTACATCAGCGTGTAAATAGCTGCTTTTGTCCTAATATCTTCATTCTCAAGCGCTTTTAGAACAGCATTAACATCCTCCGGCTGCAAGCACTTTACTTTCTTTTCTTCCTTGTGCTTTGGCACTGTTGCCCGTCGCGCCGGGTTATACGTAATCAACATATCTTTTTCCGCTTCGTCGAGAACCATTTGCACAAAAACATGATGTCTCTCAACCATTGCATTTGTAAGGACATTTTCGTTTTCTTCTATGTAGAAAGCTTCTTCAAAGTCTAAACCAAGAGCCGCCGACAGTCTCACCCCTGCCGATTGTGTTAATCGTTCGCCCCGGCAAGCACGTGTTATTATTTCCGTGTCTATGCCAATTTCTCTATACATACGGTTAACACCGCCAAGCTTATTCACAAACGGTCGTAACTCCACTTGAGGATAACAATATTTTCGGTTGATCCTCCCGCCCGGTTCTGCAATTTTAGCGTATAGCTTATTCAAATGATACGGGCGAATGTCTGACAACTTCATGTCACCGATCCCCGCATACACGCGCTGTTTTACCCATTCATAGTTACGCAGCGTTCCGGCAACTACGCCTTGCGCTTTTTTTAGCTCTATGAAATATTCTGCATATTCCTTGAATGTTTGGTTGTTGTCCGGCCTGAATCCAAGTTCTATTTGCCGTTCAAACTCAAACGCCGCTTTTTGCACGGCCTTTTCCATCTGCTTTTCTGTCATAGGTCTGTCGGGCTTCCACGTCATATAATGCCGTATCTGCTTGTTGTTTGCGTCCCTGCCGCATGATACCGTGATTTTATAGCTGTTGTCGCTGATCTTCCGAATGTTCGCCATAGTAAAGCTCCTTTTTCTTTCCCCCACAAGTTGGGGAAAACTATGCACTGGCTTTTTTGGGTTTTTCAAAAAAGCTTGGGTTATCGCAACTTGTTACGATAGGGCTAAAGGACAGCGCCGCCGCGCTGCCCTATTCAAGAGCCGTTCACAGCCCCCACCCCCTTAATTTCGTGATAGTTAATAATGACCTCGCGAGTGCTGCCGCATTGCTTACAAGCAAGCATTATCCCGCGACAAGTCGCGCCGTCCTTGACCGTGAACATTTTCTTATTACAGACGGGGCAGCAGTACCACGCGCGGCCTTGAATTAGCTTTACCATGCTTCACCTTTCTGGCGCACATTTGGCGCACGATATAGGTAATACGGCGGTCTTTCTTCGGTAACTTTCGGATTGACAAACCTTGCGAAAAGCCTTGAAATAACGCTTTTATATGCACACCGTTAAACATGGTCGCACATAATATAACATCTTGAACTG
>ULXT01051399.1_pt1 | contig 10649 bp, 11 predicted proteins | sample 1961571 | NCBI WGS metagenome assembly ULXT01 (sample SAMEA4835846, study PRJEB28245) | human gut metagenome | biome: gut microbiome; material: fecal sample | place: Denmark | collected 2008
GGGGCGTGAACTGAATCTTCCGCTTTATCGTTTTTTGCGCGAGCCTCTCCAACGGCGTTTTGGCCAAAGTTGGTATGCAGAACTCTGCGAGGTTGCCGAAGCGTTGAAGCAGCAGGGATACATTTAATAAACAGGAGATACTATTTTGCCGCGAAGAGAGCAGGGATATGACATCCTGTTGTTCTTTTCGCGGCAAAGTTTTTTCCTTTCTCCGAGGTTTGCTAAACGTATTTTTCGCCTATTTTCAGTTGTGCCTCGTTCATCATGTGTCTGACGCGTGCCGGGTCGTCATTTTTGCAGATGACAAGGACTTTTCCTTCCTGTGCGACGAGATAGCCTTCGAGCCCCTGAATGACAGCTACCATATCGTCAGGAATACTGATAAGGTTTTCGCTGCTTCCGGAGAATAAGACCTGGGCATGAGTGATGACCGCGTTCTTGTCGGCGTCTTTGTGCTCAGTAAGGTATAGTTCAGGCCAGCATCCGATGTCGGCCCAGCCAAAGTCGCATTTCTGAACGAAAACATCGTTACACCGTTCAAGAATACATAAGTCAAGAGACAGGTACGAGGCAGACGGGTAGTATCTCTCCAGCCAGTACGCCTCTTTCTCCGGGCTGTATTCTCCTTTTTGAATACAGTCGAGCAGCAGCGGTGCCGTGGAGGAAAATTGTGAAATGCGCGGCAGAAGGGTTTTTAGATTCCATAAGAACAACCCCGTGTTCCATAGGAATTCCCCGCTGTCGACAAACATCTGGGCGAAATGCGCGTCAGGCTTCTCTGAGAATGCTTTTACATGTGCGTAGCCCGTGTGGTCGTGTTCCTCGCCCATCTGAATATAACCGTAGCCCGTGTTTGGCGTAGTAGCCGGTACGCCCAGAGCAAGGAATCCGTCGTGATGTGCCACAAAGTCAAATCCTCTTTCGATGTCTTGCTTGAAGCGATCCTCATGAACGACGTACTGGTCTGTAGGCGAGACGATGATGTTAGCCTGGGGGTTCAAGGCGGCTATGTGGCATGCAGCCCACGCCACTGCCGGTGCGGTAGAAAGTTGTACAGGTTCGGCCAGAATGTGGGCGTCGTCGACCTCCGGGAGTTGTTCTTTCACCCAGTGCTTGTAGTCTGCAAACGTCGAGATGAAGATGTGGTCGTGAGGAAGGAAGGATGCAAAACGGTCGAACGTTTGTTGAAGCAACGTACGTCCTGTGCCGAAGAAATCTAGAAACTGTTTGGGTTTTCGATTGATGCTGCGCGGCCAGAGGCGTCGTCCGATTCCTCCGGCCAAGATGACACAATAGTCGTTTTGGCGTATCATAGTCGTGTTCGTTGATAATGGCAAGGCTAAGATAATGAATAAACGGCTTTGAGGGGTGACACAAACGGAAAAAGAACAAAAAATTAAGTTTTTCCTGCATCTTCTTGGCGCAAATGAAAAAAAAGTCTATCTTTGCACCGCCTTTAGTTACGAAGGTCAGAGGCCCAGATGGCGGAATCGGTAGACGCGCTGGTCTCAAACACCAGTGGGGAAACCCGTGCCGGTTCGACCCCGGCTCTGGGTACTAATAATCCCTGATAATCGGCTGATTATCAGGGATTATTCTTTTTACCGGGCGTACTAAAAGTGTACTTCCTGACGAAAAGAAGAAGAACGTGTAATTACGTGTTTTCAGCATCCTATATTTATATTTTTATTAACGCAAATGCTGCATATTTCTTCCTTTCTCCTACTTTTGTTTGCTCTGAAAACGGTATACATCCCTTATCTTTGTAGCCCAAACCGATTTTAATGCACAATGTATATGGAAGATTTCAGAGAAACCAACTTCAAAAAGATACAGCAGTTACTTGATAAATGTGTTGCCCATGAATACGGGATGAGAACCAATGCGCTTGCCTTAAAACGTGAATACTTGACGGAAGCGCAAATGAAAGACTACATCCGGCAAGAAATCTTCAATGTGACCGAGAACCTTGTATTCCTATGCCAAAAGAACCGTGCCTTGCACAATATGCGTTTTGACATACTGATGCCGGACTTCCTTTGGGAAAGCGGTTTCTTCGAAAATCTCTCTCTTGACGAGCGGAAAAAATATATTTCGTTCCAATGTTCTTCTTTTGATATGGACAAATACCTGCAATCTTCCACGTGCTATGATGAGCAGCTTCCGTTCTTTTCTTTCATTGTGCGCCTTGTCATGCAGACCCAATATCTGGAATACCTCCAACAACTGGAGAACGCCAGTCATGCCCCTGTTCCTTTGGATGAGAAATCAGAAGAACAGCCAAAAGAAGAAGAGAAGGCACAGCCTGAGCCGACCAAGATAGTCGGGAAATCCAATCCATTCAAATCAGTCCTTACAACGCAACAAATCAAACTGTTGGTCGAATGTATCAACGAAGCGCACATATTCACCACGACAATCACCCCGAAAATCCTTTCGGACTTCTTCGCCTGCAAACTGAACGGGGTATTGAAGTCCAACAACAACCGCTTGCTGGCTTATCTGATGATGCAGCTTAGCTGCTACAACTATATCGCTTATGAGTGGCAGTCCGTCATAGCCAACAACAAGCTGGTACTTGCCAAGATAAAAGACAAATACCTCACACGCAGCGACTTGTCGAGCGCGACAGACAACGTGAAGTGCATCTACCCGAAAGGATACGAAATCATAGACAAATACATCAAGCAACTGCAAAAAGGTTGAGCATAGTCTGAGCGGTCAAACAAAGCTCAATTAGACTTCATTTCCAAGCCTTTAACTTTGCCCCCCGTTAACAAAACGATGCGGCATGTCGGCATAGGTCAAAACAAAAATATTTCACGTGAGTTACCCGTAACTTATGTGTTGATGTTTTGGAGGATGCCGATTTTTGCTCCATCAAAAATAAAACGAGGGTGCGCACCTTCATATTATTTCACCAAAAAAGTTTCAAGCAATATGGAAAAAACTTTGGAAATGCGAGTGGAAGAACTCGAAAGAATGTTGTTCCTAACCAAGAACGTGCTTAGCTTTGATGAAGCGAGCACATTCCTCAACCTGTCCAAAAGTTACCTTTACAAGCTGACTTCGGGCAATCTGATTCCCCATTACAAGCCGCAGGGGAAGATGCTTTATTTTGAGAAGTCCGAACTGGAAGCATGGCTCCGCCAGAATCCGGTGAAGACCAAGATGCAGATAAAGCAGGAAGTGCAGAAGTATATCCTCAACCGTCCCTTAAAGAAGTAAAAGCCTATGGAATGCAAGAAGAACACAGAGGCTAAACGGGACGCCATCATGAAGAAAGAGGATTTTGCTTCCCTTTGGAAAAGCATCCGCCTGAAAGTGACGGACACTTACGACGTGCCGCCCGAAATCCTTTGGGTAAACGGCTCCACCATCGGGACGCTGGGCAACTTCAGCGCATCCACGGGCAAGGCGAAAAGCAAGAAGACGTTCAACATCTCCGCCATCGTTGCGGCGGCACTGACCAATGACGAGGTGCTGCACTATTCGGCGTGCCTGCCCCCGGACAAACGGAAAATCCTATATGTGGACACCGAACAGAGCAGGTACCATTGCCACAAGGTGATGGAACGCATCCTGCGGCTTGCCGGGCTGCCGACTGACCAGGACAGGGATGACTTTGTTTTCATCGTGCTCAGGGAACAGACCCCTGACATGCGGAAGCGGATTATCGAGTATATGCTGGAGAACATGCCCGAAGTGGGGCTGCTCATCATTGACGGCATCCGTGACCTGATGTATGACATCAACAGCCCCAGCGAATCGACCGACCTGATTAACCTGCTCATGCGCTGATCAAGCGGATACAACCTGCACATTCATACCGTGCTGCATCTGAACAAGGGGGATGACAATACGAGGGAACATATCGGCTACGGAACTGAACAACAAGGCGGAAACCGTCCTGCAAATAACCAAGAGCACGCAGGACGAGAACATCAGCGAGGTAAAGGCGATGCACATACGTGACCGGGACTTCGAGCCTTTCGCCTTCCGCATCAACGACAGCGCATTGCCCGAAGTCGTGGACGGCTATGTATTCCAGCAGCCCAAGCAGGAAAAAAGTTTCCCGCTTACGGAACTGACTGAACAGCAGCACCGCACGGCGTTGGAAAACGGTTTCGGCAAGCGCACCGTGTAGGGCTATTCCAACGTCATACAGGCGTTGAAGCAGGGCTATGCGAGCATCGGCTACGAGCGTGGGCGCAATGTCCTTGTGGCGCTGAACAAGTTCCTCGTGAACAAGCGCATGATTGTGAAGGAGGGCAAGGGCTACCGCTACAATCCCGATTTCCATTATTAAATGTCGGTTTGGTTTAATCCGGGCATATATACAAGGGGAACAGACTTCCCGCTTTCCGTCACTCCCGGCAATCAAGTCTGGTACAGTACGGGCGTATATATGGAGGTCTAAACCGGACTGGCTCACTTCCCAATTATTCATCACCCACTAAAAAGTTTGCATTATGAACATTGAAGAAGCAAAGAAAATACCCATCACCGATTACCTGCACAGTCTGGGATATTCACCCGTCAAACAGCAGGGAGCGAACCTATGGTACAAATCGCCACTAAGGGAGGAACACGAAGCGTCCTTCAAGGTGAATACCAATCGCAACCTATGGTATGACTTCGGGGCTGGCAAGGGCGGAAACATCATCGCACTGGCACAGGAACTTTACTGTTCCGACTATCTGCCGTACCTCTTAAACCGGATAGCAGAACAGGCACCGCATGTTCGTCCGGTCAGTTTTTCCTTTCGTCAGCGGAGGACTGAGCCGAGTTTCCAACATTTGGAAGTCCGTGACCTCACCCATCCGGCATTACTCCGTTACTTGCAGAGGCGTGGTATTGACCTCACACTGGCAAAAAGAGAATGCAGGGAACTGCGTTTTACCCATGACGGCAAGCCCTACTTTGCCATCGGTTTCCCGAATGTGGCTGGCGGCTACGAGGTGCGCAACTCCTTTTTCAAAGGCTGCATCGCACCGAAAGACATCACCCATATCCTGCAGCCGGGCGAACCGAAGGAGAAGTGTTTGGTGTTCGAGGGCTTCATGGACTACCTTTCATTCCTCACGCTAAGGACAAAGAACTGTCCCGCCTTGCCCAATCTGAACGGGCAGGATTACGTCATACTCAACTCCACCGCCAATGTTCCGAAAGCCATTGACGCATTGGGGCAGTATGAACGCATCCATTGCCTGCTCGACAATGACGAGGCAGGCTTCCGGGCAACGCAAGCTATCGCATCGGAATACTCCTATTGGGTACGGGATTTCTCGCACAATTACCGGGATATTCCGACCTGAACGATTACCTGTGCGGCAGGAAGCAGGAATAGAAAAACGGACAGAATCCGGTGTTAAGGCAGAAGAAAGGCAGGGGAATCTAACCCGGCGGAGATAGACACCGTGACCAACGGGCAGACGTTTCTTAGGGGAAGCAAGGTTATGTTTCGGTAGACTGAAACCACCTTGCTTTGCTCCCCGCAAAGGAAATCGCTCCCGTCGGTCGCAATTTTCAAGACAACTTCCAAAGACAAAAATGTATGACAGATACAAGGAACAAATCAGGCGGTCGCCCGGCAAAGAACCGGATAGACAAGCAAAGACGTGTGGTCAGCACGAAGCTGACCGTTTGGGAAATCCTTAACACTACACTAACCAATAACAAAAGCCGGAGTAAAAGGAGTTGACATTTGCTTCGGCTTTTTCATTGTTTTCGCTCACTTTATCTTAATCTGCGATTTCAAAACGCACCAACATGGAATAGTTCTTCTTGATGGTGCGGAAGTTATCGAAAGAAGCCGCATTGGATGAAAGAACATTGCTTTGCGTGAATAGAAAAGTATTGTTGCTCCCCTCTTCCACAATGCGTATCACGTTACCCAATCTTTTACCCAATGCTTCTACCAGATAAGTCGCTTTCCGTTTGGCTGCTTTCAAAGCCTCAATCTTCCCCTTTTGGTGATAGGCGAGCATGTTTTTGTTTTCCAGTTCGCCGATGCGCATGGTGTGGATGCCTTTCGTATCTATGTGCTTGATAATTTCGTTTATCTGATTGAAGTCAGTCAATGTAATGTCGAATTTCTTGGAAACCAAAAAGTCCTGCCCCTGTTGCCGCCAATAGTCGCCAACTTCCTGTGTCCGGATGGCGTTTTGTGGGATGCCTGCACAGGCGAGGGCTTCCCTTAATCCTTGCTCTATCTCTGATAAAGGCACTTTGGTGCGGTACTCTTCGGGCTTCGATTTCCCGTCGAACTCTTCCTCGAAGTATTCTTGGATTTCAATCAGGTAATGGATTTTGTCAGGTACAATCTCGATTTCTGATGTGCCTGTCACTTCGATGTACCGTTCATTGATTTGTGCTTGCAAAGAAAGGACAGCCTGCAAGCAAATAGCTAACAATAAGACTTTCTGTTTCATATTACGTAAATATAATGTATTATTTGCATTCTTGAACATTCACTTTGTCCATTTTCAAGACTTCGCTAAAAAGCGATTTTACATCATCAACATGCTCTATCTCATTTAACATATTGTGATGTACAAAATATGCACTTGCCAATACGATGCCATCCCGAACCGACCGGAATATGACCATGCTTTGCCAATCTCCTTCATACAGGTATAAATAGATGACAGGTTCTTTTAAGTTCGGTTCACAAAAGAACGCATCCTCGGTTACTAACAGAGAAGAGGCATTAAGTGAAGCGGCTCCACTTAATGCATTCAGTTGAGACGGTATAGACTTTACCAGCCTGTCATTGATTAGAGGATTTGAATTATAGGCTGTTAGGTGGCTGGCAGAAAAGACTTTTCTGGGCGAGTCGTATGGATATTGGGCAATATCAGTTACAATTTGGTTGACATCCTTTGAGTAACTACAGAAATTGAGGTACTCTTGGTCGTTAGCCAGTTGTCGCATTTGTTGTGTAAGTTGTAGCCCATGTTTTTTCAATGTTGACGTAGAGTTAACTTTGATATTTGTAACCGTATCGCTTCTCCCGATTATAGCCAGTTTTTTGACTGAAGCCGCTTCCGGTTGGGATTGTTGCTGGTGGTTGGTGCAACTCATGCAAACGGTACCTGATAATATGGCAAATAAGATTATCGTTTTCATATTGATATGGTTGTTTATTTGATTTCAAATTCTGCATTCAACGTCAGTTCCTTTCCATCGTGGAAAAATGATTTGCATATCCGGTATTTCCCTTTCTCCAAATGATACCATTGGCTGACGGGAAAACGGAAGCAAAGTAGTTCGGGGGCTGTTTCGCCTGACATTTTATCGTCCTTGCAAAGTATGAGGGAGGCTTTGCATTTCGCTTCCACCCATTTGTTTCCTTTCCGCATCTCCAGGTTCCATTTGCGCCCGAAAGAGAAAGGCGCAGAGGTAGGATTCCAGACATAAACATCAATATATAATGCGTTGAGCGAATAAATATTCTTTTTTGTCCACATGCTTATTTCTTTGATTCCAGCGCAGGACTTCATCAGCATACTGTCGTCAGGAGTGGTTAGTTCATATTCATAAGACAGGCTTACGCTTGTTGCAGGTTTAATGGAAGGATTTGCCAATTCAGAGTTCGCCATCATCAGTTGTTCTTGTCCATTAATTACTATTTCTTTGAAGAAACGGTATCGCCCAGGACGATTCTTATTCACTTCGGGATATAAATTAGCCTCAAAAGTTGTTTTCCCGTTCGGAAGAAGATCTATTTTCCCCAACGTGAAAAGACGGTCGGTAGGCAAATAAAACCATCGCCATCCTTTTCATAAGCCAATTGATAAGAAGAACTGTAAGAAATGGCATCCATGCTATGATTCTGCAAGATGAAATACGCTTGGCGGTCTGAGGTAGAATAAACAGCTTGCCGAGGCGCAAGAGACACATTACTTATCTGACTTATACCTTCCAAATCACACAGTTCTTGCCCGTCAGGACCATCAAATCTCAATACCGGAGAGTCCATAATATGCTCGCGAAACCGTTTTCCCCATTCGGGTGTTTTGAGCAGCAAGTCCACTCGGATTGTACGACTTTCCCGTCCGTTGCCGAAAGCGTTGATACGCAAAGCCGTATCTGTCGTGGCTTCTAATCGTTTGCGTAACTCCTCCAACATGGTGCTTAACTTTTCTTCCTCTACATCACTGATGCTGCTGACAATTGCTTTATCCGGCGTTGTTTTCGGTTGGGATTGTTGCCGTTTGTGGGTGCAACTCATGCAAACAGCACTTGATAACATTACATATAAAATTATCGTTTTCATTGCAGAAGTTCTCCTTTCCTATTTATTCTATCGCTTACCCAATGATGATATTTTTACATAACCATTTGCATAAGTGGCGATTATTTCTTTCTTATAAAAGCTGTTGCGATTACTGGCAGAAATATATATCCCAATGGTATGTGCTTAAAATGCATCCTTATTTTCATACTCATTATTTTTAGTGTTACTTCATTATGATTGACAACCAGTCACGGTTTATCTTGTTTATTGAAACATCTTTGTGCAATGTTACTAAGCCTTTACTTTTTACATATTGCTTTTCCGTGAATAAAGGCGGTTGTTTAGAGGCCCTGAAAGTCTGGGTCAAAGAGGCTGTCTCGACAAAATGGCCGTCAATAAACTCAAAACGCTTGTAGCTGTAAGACGCGGCCGAGATACGTGATGAAGAAAATACGCAACGCTTCTCATTGTTTATTTGGGGATTTTCAATCTGCTTAAAGCTTTCATCTATGCGATATCGCTTCTTTATGTCATCCCAAACAAGGCAGTCATAATATTGTATCATCTGATTGCCATACCGCCCAAGGTTGACAAGTATATCGTCTTTACTGTCAAAATTGACATCTTGTAAATCTATCCTAACATGGAAGGTATTGGCAGCCTCAATGTCGGAAGGATAGGAGTATGATATTTCTTGTGTCGTTTTCCCCTGCTTGTCAAATAAGGTAATCTGCAATCCTTTCAAAGTTATACCCTTCCTGATAACCGTATATCTCATCTTTTCAGTTCCGTTACGGTCAATAAGCCGCCATTCATCTGATTTCCAGAAAGAATGTTCTCCATCATCGGTTGCTTTCCCTTTTGTTGTAGCTTGCGCTTTTCCGTTTTCAAACGGTGTGGCAAATTTGAATTGAGGCTTAATGACCACATTGCCCAATGAATCGGCAAAACCTATCAATCCGTTCTCATCCATGATGCGGAAAAGTCCTTCACGAATATAATCGGGACCGTTATCGTATTTGAACACATAGAACAATTCTTTGCCTTGATTGTCTATACAAACAATCCGTGCGTTCTGCTTGTTCTCATACACAAAACTTATATTCCGCATGGTGTCTGTTTGACAAAACTTGTATTTACCGAATGGCACAATGGTATCACCTTGTTCATTCAAATAGCACACAGGAACACCGACTTCAAGATGCTTGTCCATAGAAACTGCAACCAACATCTTTTGTGCTTGAAGCAAATTAAAATTCATAAGCAAAGACAATATCAACATTGACTTCTTCATATCCTATTAATTTAGATGCTCAAAGATAACGAAAAGGAATAATCTAACCATTTATTAGACTATTCCTTTCCTATTAGGTTTAAGCAAATTAACTCTTATGGTGAAATAGGCACCTTAAAAATATCTACAAGTTTAGTCTGTTCCTTTGTCTATATACCTAAACCTATTCTTGTTGGCTGTAATAAACGTGCTGGCGAAAAGAGAAAAGGATGGATATTTCTTCTCTTTTCGCCAGTAGTGCTTTTATTGCTAATAGTTTGCAGTCGAGATAAACTTTTTGATTTCTTCTTCTGAGGGAAGTTCTATCATATACTTCTGCACGAAGATGTTCGGGTCTAATCCGGCGGTGGCGTATTTTACCAATGTATCGCCCTTTTCGGTACAGAGCAGGATGCCGATAGGTGGATTATCATCGGGCTGCATCACTTCTGACTTGTAATAGTTAAGGTATAGGTTCAGTTGTGAAGCATACTCGTGGCGGAACTTGTCTATCTTCAATTCCACAATGATATGGCATTTCAAGATGCGATGATAGAAAACGAGGTCGGCAAAGAAATAATCCCCGTCTATCAGGATGCGCTTTTGCCGGGCTTCGAAGCAGAAGCCATGCCCCATTTCCAGCAGGAAGTGTTGCAAGTTGTCGAGGATGGATTGCTCCAAGTCGCTTTCCGTTACCAAGGCTCGGTCGTTCAACCCCAAGAACTCCAACGTAACAGGCGTGTTGATAACATCTTTGGGCTGCAACTGCGCGGCTTGCCGCTGCACCAAGGCAGACAAGGCTTCCTTGTTTTTCGACAATCCGCTGCGCTCGTAATAGAGGGAATTGATTTGCCGCTCCAACTCCTTTACTGACCAACATCCCCGAATGGCTTCCATTTCGTAGAAAGCACGTTTTACGGGGTTATCAATGGGAGAAATCACATTCAAATGGGTGGAAGATAGGCGACTAAACAACTTTTCGGGTGGGGTAATCCATTTGTTTTGAGCTGATAGAATGTGTTGAGAGGATTCGGCGGTTGGCGACCGCCGAATTTTATCATCAGATTTGGCGGTCAATAACCGCCGAATTGGTTCTGCAAATTCGGCGGACAGTGTGTGCCGAATTTCGCTTCC
>ULXT01007647.1_pt1 | contig 10583 bp, 6 predicted proteins | sample 1961571 | NCBI WGS metagenome assembly ULXT01 (sample SAMEA4835846, study PRJEB28245) | human gut metagenome | biome: gut microbiome; material: fecal sample | place: Denmark | collected 2008
TGTTGTGCTGATTGATGAGTATGACAAGCCATTGCTTCAAGCGGTCTTGGATGAGAACTTGCTGGATGAGTATCGGAAAATATTGAAAGCGTTCTACGGTGTCTTGAAGAGCGCTGACCGTTATCTTCGTTTTGTTTTCCTGACCGGAGTGACCAAGTTTGCGCAAGTAAGTGTGTTCAGTGACTTGAACCAGCTGAATGATATAAGCATGGATAGAGCATACAAAGCTTTGTGCGGCATTACACAAGATGAACTTATAAAAACATTTGGCCCGGAAATACAACGGTTAAGTGAGAATGAAGAACTGACTTTGGAGGAAACGATTTTTCGTTTGGCAAAGAAATATGACGGCTATCATTTTTGTGAAGATACTTCGGTGGGGCTTTTTAACCCTTTCAGCCTTCTGAATGTATTCCAGAAATTGAAGTTCGGCAACTTCTGGTTTCAGACGGGTACACCTACTTATTTGGTGGATTTATTAAAAAAGAGTGACTATGATCTTCGCCTTTTGCTGAATGGCGTAGAGGTTACTGCCTCTGCCTTCTCTGAATATCGTGCAGAAGCTAATAATCCTCTGCCTATGATTTATCAGAGCGGTTACTTGACTATAAAAGCTTATGATAAAGAGGTTTGCCTTTATACGCTTCAATTTCCGAATGATGAAGTTTGTTATGGTTTCCTCAATTTTCTGGTTCCTTTTTATACTAAAGTTACTGATGATGAAACTGGTTTCCACATCGCTAAATTCATGCGTGAATTGAAGAGTGGGGATGTGGAGGCGTTTATGGAGCGTCTTAAGATATTCTTCTCCGGTATTCCGTACGAGTTGAGTGATGATACGGAACGTCATTATCAGGTTATTTTTCATGTAGTGTTTACTTTGCTGGGACAGTTCATCCGGTCCGAGGTTCGCAGCAGCCGCGGCCGTGCGGACGCAGTCGTTCATACCCCTACCGCTATTTATGTTTTTGAGTTTAAACTGGACGGTACGGCCGACGCAGCTCTGAAACAAATAGATGAGAAGGGGTATCTGATTCCTTATACCTTGGATGGCAGAAAATTAGTGAAAGTAGGTGTGAACTTCAGTAAAGAAACACGGAATATTGATGAATATATTGTCGTAAAGGAATAGGAACGAACAATCCTATATACGGAAAAGGCGATGGAGAATCAAATCTTCATCGCCTTTTCCATATATAGTATTTCATTTTATTTCTTCATCCTCAGTACCCGTATTCCCGTCCACTTATTATTGTCTTTCAGCATTTGGGACAAGGGGACTTTGGAGACGACCACTTTCTTGTCGGTAGAGGAAGCGTGTACCAGCAGGAGTTTGCTATCCGCATAGAAAGCGATTCCCATGTGGGCTACATCCAGCCCCGGAGTGTTGGTGGTGATGGCTATGATATCGCCGTCTTTAATCCACGGGAGACCATCGGCGGGAAGTTTGGCTTTGGGAAGATAGTGAACTTCCTTGCCGGACAAGGATTGTTCAATCTTCTTCATTTTGGCTACGTTCTCCGGAGAATTGGCCAGCTGCTTGTAGAGTTGGGGGTGGGAAGACATGTAGGAGATGGACAACCGTTCGGTGTCGGGACTCATGGCGCCCGTTACATCCTGAAGGAAGCCGTTGCGTACGCCATTGTTTATCCAGTCGGCAATATAATGCAGGCGGGAAGTGTACCCGTCGATTTTACCGTCACGGTAACGGATTTTTTGCAGGTTATCGGCGAAAGCGCTTTCCGAGATGTCTCCGTCGGCCAATTTGGGGGTAAGCGTCTCTGCCAGTACATATTCCACCAGCGTGGTACAGTCTACTTCATCGCAGTTGATGACGAGTTCTTCGGGACCATCTGCTTCCAGCGTATGGGCTACGTATGGCACATCCAGATACTTTATTCCATTGCTCAACATATCTTTCCCTCCCTGGGCAGAAACGGAAGTTACCATGGCTGCGGCGCAGAGGGCGCTGAACATAAATTTAGTCATTGTTTTCATTTTTCTTTCTTTTGATTATTATTGTTCTTGAACGTAAAAAGGATGCAGCAAATTTACTACATCCTTTTTATAAAAGCTTAATCCGGAGGGATTAAATTCAATATTGCCGGATTAAATATTTATAATCTTCCTTTTTATCGAACGGAACAAGGGTAAAACCGTATTCGATGGCATTCTCCTTGCCCGGACGGATCAGATAGGGTTCATGGGCGGTTGCGCCCCAACTGTCGTCTCCACCGACACCCATCATGCGGTAGTCAATGAACAAATCGACCATCTTTTCCGGCAGAGGGTCGGTGAGGTGGCGGTGATTGGTCTTTTCGGTACGCGGGGCACCGTTGTCAATCGTATCGCCGCTATCCATGCTTTCCAGGGGATAGTTGGAGGCGTTCAGCTCAAAGGTGCGGTCGGCGATGAGCAGCAGGCCCCGTTGCGTCTTATCGGTAAAGGCACACCAATAGATATCTGTGCGATGGTTGTTCTCTTGTGGGCGGACATACGGCTCGTACATGTTCTTGACCGGGATGGCATACTCTCCGATGAACTGGGAGGTACGGCGGTCTCGGTAATTCTCTTTCGGACCGCGACCGTAGTAGGTCAAGTCTGTAAAGCTTTCCGGCAACTGCATCCGCAGGCCCACACGCGGTATCATCGGAGCTTGGTCTCCTTCGGCCACGAACCGGTTGTCTACCTTGATGACTCCGCTGGCATATATCTTATAGGTGATGTCCCAACGGGCGTCTGTCTGTGGAAAACGGTAGGTCACCTTTATTGTCGTGGCATTGCTGCCCGGAGTCACTTGGAAACTTTCGGCTTTCGGTTCCTGGTAGCTTGCCTCTTTCCAGGCTTTGAGGCGGACGGGGAGGTTGGCTCCATAATCATTGTCCGTCGGTGCACGCCAGAAGAATGGGCGGGGACCTTGACCGTTCAGTATGTACTCGTGCTTCTTGTACAAATAGGAGGTGAGTAGGCCGCTTTGCTTGTCGAAGGTGGCTTTGAAGTCGGGACCGGAGAACACCACCAAATTTCCTTCTTCCTTAGAAGTGGCGGGCTTCTGTGCCGTAGCCTCTTTCTTGTAGAAGGTATGGACGTAGGTCTGTTCGTGTGCAATGACCGTGCCGGCCGGGAGGAAAGGTTCTGCCGTCTTGATGGCTGCATAGAACTCGATGCGTACATCTCCCGTTGTCTGTTTCTCTTTGGGGATGCCGTTCAGAAAGCCGGTGGTTACCGTCTTGCCCGGTGCAGCATGGATATTTTCAATCTTGCCACGGTAGACTTCCTTTCCGTGGTCGCGGATGATGTAGTAGAAGTCGTACTTGTCGAGATTGGTGAAGGAGAAATCATTGCGGATTTTCACGGTGGAAGTCTGCTTGTCGAAGTCGAGGAACTTGATGTTCTGGTAGACCTTCCCCATCTCTTCCGTCTGCGGTTTGACACTGCGGTCGGGATATACCACGCCGTTGATGCAGAAATTGCCATCGGAGGGGGTACCGTTCTCGCCATAGTCGCCGCCATAGGCCCAGTATTTGCGCCCGTCGTCTGTCTTGGCGGCAAAGCCCTGGTCTACCCAATCCCAGACACAGCCACCCTGGAGGATGGGATATTTTTCGATGATGTCCCAATACTCCTGGAAGTTGCCGAGGCTGTTGCCCATGGCATGGGCATACTCGCAAAGAATGAGGGGACGCGTCATCTCCTTGTTCCGGGCATACTTCTCCAGATAGGAAGGGGGAGCGTACATCGGGCAGTAGATGTCCGTATTCCATTCCAACAGTGCGCGTTCATACTGGATGGGACGACTGTCGAGCGTCTTCAAGGTGTTGTAGGTAACGTAGAAATTCAATCCGTTTCCGGCTTCGTTGCCCAGCGACCAGATGATGACTGACGGATGGTTCTTGTCCCGTTCGTACATATTCATGGTACGGTCGAGGTGGGCATTCATGAAGAGCGGATTGTTTCCCAGCGTGCCGCCTACACGCAGGTCGTAACCCATGCCGTGGCTTTCGATATTGGCTTCGTCGATGACGTAGATACCATATTCGTCACAGAGTTCGTAGAAACGTTCCTGCTGGGGATAGTGACAGGTGCGGACGGTATTGACATTGTATCTCTTCCAAAGCTCGAAATCTTTCTTCATCAGTTCTTCGGAGACATAGTGACCGGTATTCTCGTTGTGTTCGTGATAGTTCACGCCTTTCACGAGGATAGGTTGTCCGTTTACCAACAGTTGCTTGTCCTTGATTTCCACTGTACGGAAACCTACTTTGCAGCTTGTCGCTTCAATCACATCTCCGTTCGGGCGCTTCAAGCTGACGACGAGGGTATAGAGGTTGGGCGTTTCGGCTGTCCATTGCAAAGGTTTCTGGATGGTTTTCTTAGTGAACTCCACTTCTGTCTGGTCACCGCTGACCTGGGTAGAGGACTGGGCTATCTGCTGGTCGTTCTTGTCCAGCAGGCGGTAGCCAACGAGAAATGGGGAATTTTGTCCGCTTTCATTGGTAAACTGCACCTTTACCTTGAGGATACCGTTCCGGTAGTTCTCATCCAAAGGAGACTCCACCTTGAAGTCCGTGAGATGGATTTGAGGCTGGGCATATAAGTAAATGTCCCGTTCGATACCACTGATGCGCCAGAAGTCCTGGCATTCCAGATAGTTGGCATCGGAAAAGCGGTGTATCTGAATGGCAATGACATTCTTCCCTTTCTTGGCAATGGCGCTGACGTTGAAACGCGCCGGAGTCTTTGCATCTTTACTCATGCCTACAAACTTGCCGTTGAGGTAGTAGAAGGCTGCCCCGCGTACGCCGTCGGCACTCAGGAAAATTTCCTTATCGTCCCAGTCTCCCGGAAGAGTGAACTCGCGGCGGTAGGTGCCGGTGGGATTCCATTCTTGGGGAACGTATGGAGGATTGGGCTTGTCCCAATAAGGAGGATAGCCCGAAGAACAGAATTCATAAGGCTGGTTCACATAGATGGGCGTACCGAATCCCTGCAACTCCCAGTTTCCGGGTACATTGATGTCCGGCCAGCGGCTGGCGTCCACACGGTCCATCATGAAGTCCGTGGGGCGGTCGGCGAAGGTTTCCACATAATGGAATTTCCATTTCCCGTTAAGGGACAAGCGGAAGGTTCCGTTCTTGCGGTCATTGATGACGGCATCAGCCTCCGTGACGTAGGAGGTGAACGTGCTGCGGGCAGGCTCCCGGTTGATGCTTGTCAGCTTGGGGTTGGTAATCTCTTCGTAGCGATTGTTCTCCTGAGCAGTCAGGGCAAAGGGAAACGCTGCGAGGCAAGTGAGTAAAAAATACTTTTTATTCATAATTGCTTTTATTTCTTTGTGGTAGGTTCAGAGACCGGGAATACGAGCCCTTCACGCAACCACTTCTCCAGTTCTTCCGTCCATTGACGCTTGTAGGTGAAGTTGTCCCGGAATCCCCAGCCATGTCCGCCGGTGGGGTAGGCATGCAGGCTGGCAGGTACTTTATGGTCGCGCAGGGCAAGGAAGTAACCGATGCCGTTGATGGGCGGCACTGCGTCATCGTCCGAAGAAAGCATGATGAAAGCTTGCGGAGTGCGTGGGGACACTTGCCTTTCGAGGGAGTATTTTTGTTCCAGTTCCTGAGATGGATTTTCTCCGATAAGGTTCTTACGGGAACCTCCATGGGTAACGCCTTTCTGCATGGAAATCACCGGATAGAACAAGATCTGGAAGTCGGGACGGGTCTTGTCACTGCTGTATAGTGTGGCAAGCGAAGCTGCCAGATGGCCGCCGGCAGAAGCGCCCATGATGCCTACACGCTGAGGATTGACACCCCATTCGGCGGCATGTTCGCGTACCATGCGGATGGCTTGTTCGGCATCGGAAAGGGGCACTTCATGGTGCCCGTTGGGCATACGGTATTTCAGTACTGCATAGGTGATGCCTTGTGTGTTGAACCAGGGAGCCATGTCGTGTCCCTCGTGCTTCATGGCCAGCCCCCCGTAGCCGCCTCCCGGACACATGATGATGGCCATGCCGTTGGGGTGGGAGGCAGGGTACACCGTAAGGGTAGGGGTGGTGACATCGGACACCCATTCGTTGTTATGGTTCTGTCCGGAATTGGTCAGTTCGTTGTTATTGGGGGCACCGTTGGGCCATAGGGGCAGCTCAACGGGCTTTTGTGCAGATAACATGGTCGCTGCAAATAGAAAAGATAAAAGTAGAATCTTTTTCATGTTCTTGGTATTTAAAAGTTATTTGGTTTTCATGGAAGCTTTGATGAGGTAGAATATCAGAATGGCATAAGCACCCAGCGCCAGCACTTCGGACCAGGTGTTCTGCAACCATGCATCGTTTACGAGGTTGATTCCTCCGAAACGCATGGCAGCACTTGCCACACCCATCAATGCACCGCCGGCAATGAAACCGGAGGCAAGCAGGGTACCTTTCTCCCCGCGTTCGGCATTGAGAGCGGCATCCTTGCTGCGGCTGGTCACGTACCAGTTGATGGCACCGCCCACTACCAACGGAACATTCAGTTCCAATGGGATGAACATACCCAATGCAAATGCCAGTGCGGGAATCTTGCAGAAGTTGAGGATGACGGCCAGCACTGCACCGATGCCGTAGAGCAGCCAGGGCGCACCCACACCGTTCATCAACGGTTCGATAACGGCCGCCATGGCATTGGCTTGCGGAGCGGCCAGCTGTCCGCTGGTGAAACCGTATGTCTTGTTCAGGATAATCATTACACCACCTACGGTAGCGGCAGAAACGATGGTTCCGAGGAACTTCCAGGTCTCCTGCTTGGCAGGCGTGCTACCCAGCCAGTAACCGATTTTCAAGTCTGTGATGAAGCCTCCCGCCATGGACAGTGCCGTACATACAACACCGCCCATCACCAGTGCCGCAACCATCCCTTCGGGACCTTTCAGCCCTACGGCTACCATGACTACGGATGCCAGGATTAATGTCATCAGCGTCATTCCGGATACGGGGTTTGTGCCCACAATCGCAATGGCATTGGCTGCCACGGTGGTGAACAGGAAAGCGATACCTGCAACAAGCAGGATAGCTACAATGGTATGTGTCAAGTTGCCCTGCATCACATCGAAGTAGAAGAAGAGAACAACCAGCAGCAGCGTGATGATGGAACCGATGGCGATAATCTTCATAGAGATGTCCCGCTGTGTGCGTTTCACACTGGCTTCCACGTTGGACTTACCTCCCATTTCCTTGGCAGCCAGTCCTACAGCGCTCTTGATGATGCCCCAGGACTTGATAATGCCGATGATGCCTGCCATGGCTATACCACCGATACCGATGCTCTTGGCGTAGTATTTGAAGATTTCTTCCGGAGCCATGGCGCCTACGGTTGCCGTGATTTCGGGGTTCCATTGGTTCAGTACGGAGTCTCCCCAAATCATGGACATGCCGGGGATGATAATCCACCATACGGCCAGTGAACCGGCACAGATGATGGACGCGTATTTCAGTCCTACGATATAGCCCAGACCGAGCACGGCAGCACCCGTATTAACCTTGAATACCAGCTTGGCTTTCTCGGCCAGCATTTCGCCGAAGCCGCATACGCGGGTAGTGAAATTCTCGTTCCACCAGCCGAAGGTTGCCACGATGAAGTCGTATAGACCTCCGATAATACCAGCCATGAGTAATGGTTTTGCCTGGCTGCCGCCCTTTTCACCGGAGACGAGCACTTGTGTGGTGGCTGTCGCCTCGGGGAAGGGATACTTGCCGTGCATGTCGCTCACGAAATATTTGCGGAAGGGGATAAGGAAGAGAATACCCAGCACACCTCCCAGCAGGGAACTGATAAAGACTTGTGCAAAGGTGACGGTGATTTCTTTCGGATAGGTCTCTTGGAGAATATAGAGTGCCGGAAGGGTGAAGATGGCACCTGCCACGATGACGCCCGAGCTGGCACCGATAGACTGGATAATGACGTTTTCGCCCAATGCGTTTTTGCGTTTGGCGGCACCCGATACGCCGACGGCAATGATGGCGATGGGGATGGCGGCTTCGAATACTTGTCCCACCTTCAGCCCCAGATAGGCGGCTGCGGCCGAAAAGAGGATGGCCATCAGAATACCCCATGTCACCGACCAGGCATTTACTTCTGAATACTTCTTATCCGGGCTCATCAGAGGGTTGTACACTTCTCCCGGTTTCAATTCACGGAACGCATTTTCCGGTAGTCCGGTAATAGGTTCTTCTTCTTGTTTCATAGGTTTTGTAGTTTTATGTTTTTCTTTAATAGACTTCAAAGAAAGCAAAAAAAAAGGAGATTTAAAAAAATCTCCTTAATTCTGTATGGTAAAATGCTTATTTGGCATCTTTAGCGGTCATGTCCCCTTCGATAAATAATCGCATGATTTCCGTTTTGGCATTGGTGCGCAGGGTAATGGATTTCTTGAAGTGTCCGGGGTATCTTCCGGTTCCATTATAAGTTACTTTCACTGTTCCAGTCTTTCCCGGTGCTATCGGTTCTTGTGAATATTCGGGAACGGTACATCCGCAGGAAGCTACAGCCTGATGGATGACAAGCGGAGCATCGCCTACGTTCGTAAACTTAAAGGTGTAGCTGACCACAGGACTGTTTTCGGAGAATGTGCCGAAGTTGTGGGTGGTCTGTTCGAATTTGATGTCTGCCTTTCCTTGTGCATAGGCATAACCGATGCTCATAACCAGCAGCATCATATAAAAAACGACTTTCTTCATGTTCTTATCTTTTTTATATTTCAACGGCGCAAAGGTAACCCATTTTCATTAAAATAATGCCTATGGCGTGCGAAATTGTATTAAATCGGGCTCAAAAGGTCTCTGTACGAATGATAAGCAGGGAAAAATAGGGGAAGCGGATGGTCGCTATCCGCTTGCTGTCATTGATATACTTCTCTTCCGGAGTGCCTACATTCTCAAAATAGTGATACCGGTATTCGGGATGCAGGCGGATGCAGCGGTGAATCTCATCGGTGCATCTGGACAGCTTCATGATGACAACCGCACTGTTTTCGCTTGTCAGTTTCTCTATCTCTTCTGTCGTAGTAATGCCGGGTATCACCGTCAGCCGCTCTTCCTGGCTGGCCACATGGAGCCCGCCCAGTGCGCCGGCGGCAATGAAGGCGGGGATACCGGGGATGTGCTTCACGGGGATGCCGTCTGCCTGCAGTTTGTCATATACATAATGTATGGAAGAGTAGAATCCGGCATCTCCTTCGGCAACGATACAGACCTTCTTTCCTTGTTGCCGGAGGGTGGAGCTCTCCATATAGACCTCGTCGTAGGCGCTCAGGGCTTTTTCGCGCTGTTTGCTCATGGGGAGTGGAAAGCGGTGCACCGTGTTTTCCGGAATGTCGAGTTGCAATAGGATGTCGGCTGCGCGTGAAACTCTGTTTCCATCTTTGGCCAGTGTCTCGGGACAGAATATACAGTCGGCTGTCTGCAGGGCTTTCAAGCCTTTTACGGTAATCAGTTCCGGTTCGCCGGGACCGAGAGATACAAATATGACGGGGAACATTTGCATGAAGACATTAAAGGTTAAAAATTAAAGAACAGCAAAACGGCTACAAAAGTGGGGAAATAATCAGTAGCAAACAAGATATTCGCTATCTTTGTTATTTACTAAAACAATCTGTTTTTTATGGATTATCAACTGAACACCCGCTTGAATGGCAACATAGCCATGACTTCCAGCTACCATGAGCGTGCGTCGCTGCAACGTGACAAGACTCTGTATAAATTCATTTGGGTACAGATCGGTACGCTCACTCTGGAAATAGACCATATCCCCATGCGCCTGGAAAAGGATGAAATCGTGACCTTGACCCCGTTGCATCACCTGGAGGTAAAAGAGGTGGACGGTGAATACCTGACGTTTGTATTCAACAGCAATTTTTATTGCATCTATGGACATGACAACGAGGTCTCTTGCAACGGACTCCTTTTTTATGGCTCTTCCAGGGTGATGAGACTGGCGCTTTCTGCCGGGCAGTCTTCCAACTTGCATGACATAGTCCGCATTTTCCGGCAGGAATCGGTCATCCATGACAACCTGCAGGAGGAGATGCTGCGGATTGTCTTGAAACGTTTCATCATTACCTGCACACGCATTGCGCGCCAGCGTTTTGGGGTGGGGCAGGAGAAGGAAAAGACGTTTGACATCATCCGGCAGTATTACGTATTAGTGGACCGGCATTTCAAGGAGAAGAAGCAAGTGCAGGATTATGCCGATATTCTTTGCCGTTCTCCCAAGACACTTTCCAATCTGTTCTCGACCTGCGGGTTGCCTTCCCCTTTACGGGTGATTCATGACCGCATTGAGGCAGAAGCCATGAGATTGCTGCTGTATACCCACAAAAGCGCTAAGGAAATCAGCTCCATTCTGGGCTTCGAAGACTTGTCCGCGTTCAGCCGTTTTTTCAAGAAAATGACCGGCGAGAGTGTCTCGGACTACCGGAAAAGAGTGAAACGGGAAGAATTGCCAACTGTTGCGGAATAATTGCCATTTCGTACGTGGTGGAAAACAAGGAACTTTGCAAAAACAAAACACTACTGTCCCGTAAAAGTGGATAAATAGTTCTTTGAA
>ULXT01042896.1_pt1 | contig 10574 bp, 13 predicted proteins | sample 1961571 | NCBI WGS metagenome assembly ULXT01 (sample SAMEA4835846, study PRJEB28245) | human gut metagenome | biome: gut microbiome; material: fecal sample | place: Denmark | collected 2008
AGTCATGTATTTGTTACTCCCTTTTTATAACTTATCTATAAAATTTTTTATCTTATCTTTTACTCTCTCTTTATTTTTTTGATAGTAATTTCCTGCCCATATACATATAAGTATTAATGCCATTATGAGTAAAATTTTATATAAATTTGTACAAAATAGTAAGATTGCCAAGGCTATACCTACTAACCCGCCAACAATACCACCGCCATATTTGTCACAAAACATTCTGAAATTTTCCATTTGTTTCGCTCCTTTCAATTTTATTCCTGAACTGCTGGTTTTACAGGTTCAATATCTTTTACTTTTATATTAACTTCTTTTACTTCTAAGTCAGAAGTATTTTTTATTGTTGTTTTAATCTTGGTTTGTAGATTAGTTGAAAGCTCTTTTATTATTGCATTTTCTTTAACACTCAAGTTTACAAATACTGTTACATTATTTTCTTTATCTAATTCCACTCTTGTTGTTACATTTTCGGCACTTTCAAAACCTTTTACTACACTATTTACAAGATTTTCAATTGTATCTTTTGTGATTAATAATTTTCCGTCTGAATTTTCTAACAATATACCATTTTTATAATCCATTTCTTGCTTTGAAGTTGAATCAAAAAATATACATTTGATAGCTAATAAAATAAACATTACACTTAATGCTAATATAATATTAGAAACTACTTCATCTTGAAGTATATTTACAATTATACTATGTACTAATTCTACATTTAACCAGCCAAATATTACTAAACATGTAATTATTGATAATATAAGTATTAGACTCGAAAACAAGGCCAGTCCTATTCTATCTAAGATCTTCATTTTTATTTCATCCTTTCTTACTTATTTTAAAGCATATTTTATGTTTTAAACTTTAAATTAGGCACAGTAAAAAATTATTGTGCCTAATCTTTTTTATTATTCTTTATCTTCTTCTTTGTCGTTTTCCACTCCCATGTTTTCTGTACTAACTCCTTGAATGTGGACATTAACTTCAACTACTTTTAATCCTGTCATACTTTCAACTGCTTTTTTTACTTTATTTTGAATTTCAAAGGCAACATCAGGAATTCTTACTCCATATTCCACTATAATGTTTACATCTATTTTTGTTTCTTTTTCTCCTGTTTCTACTTTTATTCCCTTTGATAAATTCTTTTTACCACTAAGTACTTCTGATATTCCTCCTGCAAATCCTCCTGACATTTGAGCTACTCCTGGCACCTCAGATACTGCTACTCCAGCAATTACTGAAACAACATCATCTGAAATTTTTATATTTGTATTATTTTCTAATGCTACTTCCCCATTATTTTCAATAACTTTTTCAACCTCTTTTACTTCTTTATTTTCTTCTTCCATAAAGAAACCTCCTTTTTCTCAAGAATTATTATATCTTTAGATATATATTAGTATATCAATTTTGTTGGAATTTTACAACTATTTTGCCTTATTTTTTTATATTTATCATAAATTTGTGGCCATGAATATACTCTCTGCAAATCATTTGCTTCCACAGCTTGATTACAGGTAGAAGTATATAAAAATGTAATTATTCCACCGCTTTGTACATTTCTGCAGTGTGCAACACTATCATCAATGAACATCTCAACATCATTTTCTTTTGAAGCATTTAATTTATTCTGTGCATTCATTACAAGTTTATCATATACTATATTGTTTTTTTCAAGCCATTTTTGAGTATAGTTTTGTACTAAATGACTATCTTCTTCAAATTCATATCTTGAAGTTATTATTATTATATTATTTCCTTCTTGTTTTAACTTTTTTAGAATCTCTGCCACTTCATCTTTTGGTGTTGCTATTGTTAGCATATCTATAAAATATCTCTCCCAAAATAAATCTGTTTGCTCTTTTGACCAATCAGGATACATTGTTTCTATATAATTATGGTCTGCTATTTTACCATATTGTTTTGGGTCCCCACTATTTCCAAATTCTATGTCTGACTTTTGTGCATTTGTAAATACACTTTCAAATGAGTTTGATATTGTATCATCTATGTCTATTCCTATATTCATTTTTCTTCACTCCTTATTTTTTATAGGTTTTAATTTTAACATACTAAAATTAATTTATCAATATATAGAACTTTTGTTTGTCTTTTAAATTATATAATGTTATATTTCATATTTTCATACTCAAATCGTTCTATCTTCTTTAGACTAATAACTGTTTTTACCGCTTTTTTATCTACAAAAAATTTCTCCATTTATTTATTAAAAAATAAATGTAAACACTTTTTGTGTCTACATTTATTTTATTACTTTGCATTAAATGTTTACTTTATTTTACCATTTCATATTGTGTTGTAACATTGCCTGCATTATCTTTTACTACAACTTTTATCGAAAGTTGAATTATTTGATTTGTTATACTATCGGCATTAACCAGTACTTTTCCTACCGCTGTAGAAGCATTACTTTTATCAATTAAAGCATATTCTCCACCAGTACTTAGGTAATATTCATATTCTTTTATTCCTGTTTCTTTGTCATTAGCCATTACAGTAGCTTTAACTGTTACTTTTGTTGTGTTTTTTGTTGTGTAATCTTCATATATGACTTCTGTTTTTATTTCTTCAATTACAGGTGGCTTTATATCTTCTATATTAATTGTACAGATATTTCCATAATTTGTTCCATCTGTTGCAACTGCATATATTTTATCACCATGTTTTAAGTTTGTAATTGCTCCAGTATAATTTTTATAATCTCCACTTAAAGTATTAACCTTATATTTTATGCTTAAGTTTGGGTTAGTAATTAGCTCTATTGAACATGTCCCCTTATTCCAAACAGGTTCTCCTGCTGTTACAGTTCCTTGGAATATAGTTCCTCCTCCACTGCTACTACCAGTTGTAATTACATTAGTTATAGTTGCCATTCCTTCATTTCCCGCAACATCTGCCGATGTTACTTTTATATCGTAAGATTGACCTTCAAGTAGTCCTGTAAATGCATAAGTTGTTGAAGTTGTAGTTGATTTTTGTGAATCAATTGTTTCACCATATAAAACATCAGATGATTTCTTTATACAATACGTATATGTTGGACTAGATGGCATTCCTGATTCAGCATCTCTACTTGATACTGTTACACTTATGCTATTAGCTGTTTTCTCAGCTTTTTCAATTGTTATTGTTGGTTTTATTGTATCTAATATATTTATTACAGTTTCTAGCTCTCCATATCTATCTGACACTAATTTTGCATATACTTTGTCTCCACTAAGCAAACCAGTAACTGTAGTTCCTACTGTCCATCTATTAGATGTTCCATTTTTTTGCCATTGTATTTCATAGTTATCATCATTTACATTAATAGCTTCCAATTCTATTGTAGCTTTTCCATTGCTCCAAACTGTAATTCCTTTTTGTCCAACTCCTGCTTGTGTTTGCATTAAAGAATTTAATTCATTTATTAATGAATTAACATCATTATTGTCACCTTCTATAGATGATTCCGTTTGTTTAGCTAATTCTTTACTTTGTTTTATTAAGCCTTCATCACCAAATACCGTAGATATTGTCACTCCAGCTAATATTAGCATTATTGCAATAGTTACTACTAATACAATCATAGTAATACCTTTATTCTCGCCAACCTTTTTCATACGTTTCTTACTCTCCTTCTATAGTTTATACTATTCAAGATCTTTTACTTAAAGTTACTATATTTTCGCCCAAAAGTAAACAAGATTTTATATTGCCTTATTGTATTGTTAAGCAATATTTTTTATTTATATTTCTTTTTTCTTACTCTCTGTAAGGTTTTGTTGTTTTTCTCTCAATATATCTGGTTAGATTTGATATTTTTGTTACAAACTTTTAATATTTTTGTAACAAAAATGTAATATAAGAGGCATTACTCTAACTATGCCTCTTATACATTTTTATTTATATTCTTCTACTTCTTTTTTAATTTTTGATATAAAATCTTCTAGTCCCATTGCTCCAATGTCACCATCTGATCTTGAACGAACTCCTACAGCATTTGCTTCTACTTCTTTATCTCCAATAATTAACATATATGGAATTTTTTGAAGTTGTGCTTCTCTAATTTTGTAACCAATTTTTTCTTGTCTTTCATCAAGTTCTGCACGAATTCCATTGTTGTCTAATTCTTCTAAAACTTTTTCTGCATATTCTTTATGGCTATCTGCTATTGGTAATATTTTTACTTGTACTGGTGATAACCATGTTGGAAATGCACCTGCATAATGTTCTGTTAAAATGCCAATAAATCTTTCAAATGAACCAAACAATGCTCTATGTAGCATAATTGGTGTTTTCTTTTCTCCGTCTGAATCAATGTATGATAAATTAAATCTTAATGGTAATTGGAAATCTACTTGTACTGTTCCCATTTGCCATTCTCTTCCTAAACAGTCTTTCATTTTAATATCAATTTTTGGACCATAGAAAGCTCCATCACCTTCATTTACACGATAGTTGTCTTTACCACATATTTCATCTAATACATCTTTTAAGTCCGCTTCTGCTTTATTCCATAAATTGATGTCTCCAATATAATCTTCTGGTCTAGTAGATAATGTTAATATGAAATCTAGTCCAAATATGTTATATAGTTTTTTAGCAATTTCAAGAATGTTTTTAATTTCCTCTTTAATTTGTGATTCCATAACATAGTTGTGTGAATCATCTTGTCTAAACATTCTTACACGGAATAAACCATTTAATTGTCCAGATTTTTCGTTACGATGTATAACATCTATATCACTAAATCTTAAAGGTAAGTCTTTGTAACTTCTTAATTTGCTTTGATAAATTTTAATAGAGTTTGGACAGTTCATTGGTTTTAAAGCCTGTTCTTTTCCATCACTATCTATTAAAACAAACATATCATCTTTGTAATGATCCCAATGTCCTGATGTTTTCCATAAAATACTGCTGTTTAATTGTGGACCAGAAAATTCTTGATATCCTCTTTTTTTATGTTCTTTTCTCCAAATGTCTATAAGTATATTCATCATTGTAAAGCCTTTTGGCATCCAATATGCCATACCTGGTGCAGTTTCATCAAAGAAGAATAAATCTAATTCTTTTCCTAATTTACGGTGATCTCTTTTTTTAGCTTCTTCTAACATGTGTAAATATTCTTCTAGCATACTTGCTTTAGGAAATGCTATACCATAAATTCTTTGAAGAGTTTGTTTTGTTTCGTCTCCTCTCCAATATGAAGCTGATGAATGTAATAATTTAAATGCTTTTACTGAACCTGTGCTCATAATATGTGGTCCTGCACATAATTCTTTAAATTCACCTTGATCATAAAAACTAATTTCTTCGTCTTCTGGTAATTCTTCAATTAGTTCTACTTTGTATGGTTCTTTTCTATCTTTCATTAACTTAATAGCTTCTTCCCTTGGAAGAGTATATCTTGTAATTGGTAAATCCTCTTTTACAATTTTTTTCATTTCTTCTTCGATTTTAGCTAAATCTTCCTCTGTAAATGGTTTTTCTACATCAAAATCATAATAGAATCCATTGTCAATAGATGGACCAATTGTTAATTTTGCTCTATCTCCATATAGTCTTTTTATAGCTTGTGCCATAATGTGAGATGTTGTGTGCCAATATGCCTTTTTACCATCTAAATCATCAAAAGTTAAAATTTCTAATTTACAGTCTTTTTCAATTATAGTACGTAAATCTTTTACCTCTCCATCGATTCTTGCGGCCATAGCATTTCTTGCTAAACCTTCACTTATTTTTTTTGCAACCTCTAAAACAGAAGCTCCTTCGTTTACTTCTATTTCAGAACCGTCTTTTAATTCTACTTTTACCATAGTTTCTCCTCCTTTATTATTTAAAAGTGTGCCAATGGGGACGGAGATTTTTGGCACATTTACAAATTTATTTTTAATTATTTTTTTAGTAATTAGAATGTGCCAAAAATCTCCGTCCCCATTGGCACACTTAATAGCAATACAAAAGCACTCCCAAAGTATTGCTACTTTAGGAGTGCTTATATACACGGTTCCATCCTATTTTTTACTTAATTACTCTTTAACGCAGATATACGCCTAGCTTTTAACTAGGAACCAATGAGGTAGTTTTTCAAATCTGTTTATTTAAGTTGGTTTTCAGCCGGTGACCAACTCTCTCTTTCAACAACCTTGATTTTACTTTGTCTCATTCTTGTCTTTATTTTTTAAACTATATCTTATTATACTCGCTGTTAACATAAGTGTCAAGTAGTTTTATATAAGTTTTAATATATCTTCCTTTGGTTGAACTCCTATTGTTCTTCCTGTTTCAGCACCATATTTTACAATTATAAATGCTGGAATTGTCATTATTTCATATTTTTCAGCTAATTCATGATTTTCGTCTACATTTACTTTGCATACCTTTACTTTATCTCCCATTTCTTCTGCAATTTTATCTATTACTGGAGACATCATTCTACATGGTCCACACCAATTAGCCCAAAAATCTATCAAAACTGGTACTTCTGCCTCCATTACTTCTTTTTCAAAATTATCTTTATTTAACTCTATTACACTCACTTTATTTTCCTCCTAACTCTTTTATTTAAGTACAGCCAAACCTGCTTTTGTTCCTTCATATATAGCTTTAGATATTTGAAGTAATCCGCCTGTACAATCTCCACATGCAAACAAGCCTGGTACTGTTGTTTCCATATTCTCATTCACAACAATATTATTATTTTCAATTCTAGCGCCTATTTTTCTTGCTATATCTGTACTTGATGCAGTTCCAACTGCAACAAATACACCACTTATTTTTTGTTTTGTATTGTCTTCAAATTCTACTTCTTCAAGCTTGCCATTTCCCCTGAACTCTCTTATTTTTTTATCATTTACTTTTAATCCATTGCTTCTATTTTCAATTATTCTGTTTCCATTTGTAAATATAGTTACAGAATTTACAACAGGTTTTAATGTTTCAAATTCATGTATTGCATAATTTCCTTCTCCTAATACAGCTACATCTTTTTCCTTGTAGAAAAACGAGTCACATATTGCACAATAACTTACACCTTTGCCTTCAAATTCTTTTATGCCTTTTATATTAGGAATATTTCTATTTGTTCCAGTTGCTAATATTACTGATCTAGCATTATATTTAGAATTTATTGTTTCTATTGTAAAACAATCTTTATATTCAATGTTTATTACCTCATCTTGTACTATTTCTACACCTAAATTAACAGCTTGATTCAATCCATTTTCATATAGTTTTTTTCCGGATATTCCGTTTGCAAATCCATAATAATTATCTATTTTCTCTGCTTTTCAAGAGATCCATTTCCTTTTGATATAACTAATGTAGACAAATTTCTTCTTTTAGCATAAATAGCTGCTGTAATTCCTGAAGGTCCACTTCCAATTACTATCACATCATACATTTTTTCATCGCCTCCTCACTAGTTTTATATACATTTTATTTGTTTTCTTCAGTTATTATACACTAATTTTATATTTTTTAAAATATAAAGCTAAAAATAATTTTTGTATTATTTTTTATTTTTTCTCTTGACAAAGCGAACATATTTTTGTATACTATGTACGAACATTGATTCGGGAATATATTCTATTTGGAGGTATTAATTATGAACATCTTAAAAACTAGAAATAATGTAATCTCATATACAGTAAATAAGGAAATAAGCTCAAATTGCTATGTTGCGGTTGATGGTGGAGAAGTTGTAGTTAATGCTCCATGGTATTTTTCTAGAAAACAAATTCAAACAATTATTGAAGAAAAAAGACAATGGATTCTAAATAAAATTGAAGAATATCAAGAACAAAATCGAGTATATTCTGACAAAGGTAGTATTGTAATTTTAGGTTCTGCTCATCAAGTACGTTTATATTACAAAAACCAAAATGCTCCTAGTATAAATATAGTTAATCGCACAATTGAAGTAGTACTTCCTAATAAATACAAAAAGCTAGAAACTACTCAAATTTTAAAAATATTAGTTGATAAACTTTATGAAAAAGTTGCTGAACAAGAAGTAGAACGAGCTATGGAAAAAACAAGATTACTTCTTGGATATGCTCCTGAAGATTATGAAATAAAAAAATTAGCTAATAATGTTATAGCACACTTTTCTAGCAGCGAACAAAAAATATCAATTAATTCAAATATAGCTAAGTATGACAGAAATGTAATTGACTACATTGTATTGCATGAATTTTGTCATATAAAATATAAAATTCACACTAAGAATTTTTGGAAAATAATTGCTAAATATATGCCAAGTTATGAAAAATACGAAAATATTTTAAAAGGCTTGTCATATTAAAGTAACCTCAATTAGTTTTTAACATCAAAAATGCTAACCATTATGGGTTAGCATTTTTGTTTGTTATTTTCTAACATAGTCTATATATTCATAATCAAATGGGTTTTCTTCATTTTTTAATCCTTTTTCTATTTTAACTTTTTTCCATTCTTCATCTTTAATTTCTGGAAAATATACATCTCCTTCAAAATCTTGATTTATTTTAGTTATATACATTTTGTTTGCATACGGCATAAGCAATTTGTATATAGTTGCTCCTCCAATTATAAAGTTTTCTTCTTCTGAGTTTTTATATTTATCTAATAAGCTTATATCTGATAATATTTCTACATTTTCATTATCAATGTTCATTTGAGCATCATTACATAATATAATGTGCTTTCTATTTGGCAATACTCTTCCTAGTGATTCAAATGTTTTTCTTCCCATAATTATTGTATGTCCTGTTGTAAGTGCCTTAAATCTTTTTAAATCTTCTGGTAAGTGCCATATTAATTTATTATCTTTTCCTATTACATTATTATTTGCTATTGCTACTATTATACTTAACATATTTTTCTCCTTTTTATACAGATACCGGCATTTCTATTTTTCCCAAGTGTTCATACCCTTCAAGTTTAATATCATCTATTGTAAATTTATAAAAATCTTTAATTTCTGGGTTTATACATAATTTCGGTGCTGGTAAAGCTTTGTCTCTTCTTGATAAATGTTCTTTCATTCCATCTATTTGATTTTCATAAATATGTGCATTACTAATACAAACTGTTAATAAGCCAGGCTTGTAACCTGTTACTTGTGCTAACAAATGTACCAATACTGCATATTGTACAACATTAAATGGATTTCCTAAAGGTAAATCATTTGAACGAATTGTTAACATACAATTTAGCTTTCCATCAGTCACATCCCAACAACTATTAAATACACATGGATATAAAGCTCCTGTATCTAAATATGGAATTTGCCATAAGTTTATAATCATCCTTCTATTTTGTGGATTTGTTTTTAGTTGTTGTATTAATGTATCTATTTGATGAAACTCTTTTACCACCCATCCGTATGCTGTTCCAATTGTTCCATCTTCCATTTCCCATTCATCCCAAATATGCACATTTTCTGCTTTTAACTCTTCTACACTATTAGATTGTTTTTGGAATATCCATAGTAACTCTTTTACAGCTGTTTTAAATGCTACAAATTTTGTTGTTAATATTGGAAATTCCTCTTCCAAGTTGAATTGCATAATTTGGTGTGGCAATTTATATGTTGCTACGCCAGTCCTATTTTGGTCATAATATCCCTCTTTTAAAATTTTATCCACTATATTTAAATAAATATCATCAAATTTGCTCATTACATTTCCTCCTTAATTTTTTTCATTATTACTATATCAAAAATTGTAAAATATGACAAGTAAAATTCAGGTAAAATTAAAGTCTAGTATGTAAGTGTTTTAATATAGCAATATAAAACGAGTTTGAAAATCATCAAACTCGTTTCAGAGATTACAGTGTTCTTCATACAGTGTATGAAGAACACTGTACTTATTTCATCATATACGCCATAAGCGCATACAATGAGTGTCCGCTTAGGAACATGTTTTCAAAGAATTTCTTTCCTTCAAAAAGTTGCTCACGCAACTTCTGAAAGATCACTTCTTCTTCTAACCAGATTATCTGGTTAGAAATTTGTTCTGTCTCATCGAGGTGTCTCTGCCTCTTTCCTACCATTTCCGCTACCGCCACACCAAAGTCCTCGTCGGACTTTGATGGGTCGAGAATTGAGGGTCCTTTCACAAGGACTTTAACCTTTTCCACAATCAGTCCGGTTTCCTCTTCTGCTTCACGAATAGCTGCATTTTCTTTGTTTTCGCCATCTTCAATCAGTCCTGCTGGCACCTCAATGTACCATTGCCCCGTAGTGGAGCGAAACTGCTTAATGAAAGCGATTTTTCCGTTGTTTTTTACAATCACAGCAATCGACGGTTTGCTGTGAATGATAGTATGTGTCAGCACAGGATTTCCCTGTTCATCAACATACGACACCTTCAGCCCCTCCATCCGGGGGGTTTTGAAAACTTGTTCCTGACTTACTTTTTTATAGTTGTCCATGTTGTCCATCAAGTAGTTTCTCCTTTTTAAAATTACTTAAATATATTATACCATATTTTTACTTTTTATGCAATGTTTATAGGTTTAATTGAAATCAGGTACATTGTATATTAGTCAATCATATGTCACACTTTATTTAAAAA